>CEUJ01030509.1_pt1 | contig 19105 bp, 18 predicted proteins | sample 361531 | NCBI WGS metagenome assembly CEUJ01 (sample SAMEA2622842, study PRJEB7988) | marine metagenome | biome: marine biome (ENVO:00000447); feature: marine epipelagic mixed layer (ENVO:xxxxxxxxx); material: "saline water (ENVO:00002010), including plankton (ENVO:xxxxxxxx)" | depth 140 m | reverse complement strand
TGTACAATTTTCTATATAAAAGAAAAAAGAAAATTATAAAAGAAATGAATAAAATAGTATGTAAATAATTATCTAATAATATAATACCTTTGAATTCATTAATAATGATGTCAAGATATAGCATTTAATTAAAGTTTTAAATTAGGATTTGGAGTAAGATCAAAATTTGATTTTTGTCCATTAATCATTTTTTGATACGAAGCCATAGCTATCATTGCAGCATTATCAGTACAATATTCTAACTTTGGAAGTATGATTTTTTTATTATATTTATTTTCAAATATTATGGCCTTTTCCCTAAGGCGACTGTTAGCAGCCACACCTCCAGATATATAAAAATCATTAACATCTTGATAATTCATTGAAACATTTTTTAAAGCATTAAATAAGCAATCTAAAATTGCCTCTTGATAGGATGATGTTATATCTTTGAAGTTTGCATTAAAATCTGATTTATTTAACTTTTGAGAATAATATAATAGTGCAGTTTTAAGACCACTAAATGAAAAACTATATGGTAAATTTTTAACTTTAGGTCTTGGAAATTGATAAAAATCAAAGTCTCCATCTTTAGAAATTTTATCAATTTCAGGTCCTCCAGGGTAATTCAAACCAAGTATTCTAGCGCCTTTATCAAATGCTTCACCAGCAGCATCATCAAGAGTTTCTCCAATCAACTCAAAATCAGAATAATTTTTTATTAACCAAACTTGGGTATGACCTCCAGAGACTAGTAAGCACACATTTGGAAAAGTAATTTCGTCATTATCTATATAATTTGAGTAAAGATGACCTTCCAAATGATTTATTCCGAGAAAAGGTATATTTAGTGACAAAGACATAGCCTTGGCAAAATTTAAGCCAACATGAAGTGATCCCATTAAACCTGGACCGTATGTAACTGCGATTCCATCTAGATCATTTTTTGTTAGTTTAGATTTTATAAGAGCAGCATCAATAACATCTATTATTTCATTTAAATGATGTTGAGATGCTATTTCAGGAACAACACCACCGTATTTTTTGTGTATATTCTGTGTATAAACTACATTTGCTACAAGGTTACCATTACTAATGACAGATGCTGCTGTTTCATCACAAGATGTTTCGATTCCTAGTACATTCATGTAAAATTAAATTAATTTATTATTCAGAATCAGCGCTTTCATCAGCAGAACTATTTAAAAAATCATGAAAATCTACGATAAAAATAATTTTCTTAAGTTCTTCGTCTACCTCTTGAACAGTTACATCTAGTTCAAAATCTGGCACAAAAACTTCTTTTATTTGTTTTTTTTCTTCTTTTGACAAAGATTTAAATAACACTATACCTTCTAAATTATTATCAAGTTTAAGTATTGCTCCCTTATCAGTAACTTCAGCAATACTAGTTTTAATTTTTTTTCCTGCTTCGTATTCTTGCTCAATGTTACTCCAAGGATTATCTGTTACTTGTTTGATACCTAATGAAAGTTTATGTTCTTTATTTGAAAGGTCTAAAATTTTAATTTTAACCTTATCTCCTTTATTAAGAATATCTTTTGGATGTTTAACAATTTCCGTCCATGACATATCTGATATGTGAACAAGGCCGTCAACTCCTTCTTCTAGTTGAACAAAAGCTCCATATTGAGTTAAATTTTTAACTACGCCTTCATGAACACTATCAACTTCATATTTTTCTTCGATTTTATCCCAAGGGTTATCTTGTAATTGCTTGATTCCTAAAGATATTTTTTTATCATCGCTTTCGACAGTCAATACTTTTGCTTCAAGTGAATCTCCAATTTTAAATAAATCTGTTGGATGTTTGATATGTCTAGTCCATGACATTTCTGACACATGAACTAATCCCTCAACACCTTCTTCTAGTTCAACAAATGCTCCATATTTCATCATATTCACGACTTTACCTTTTACTGTAGAATTGATAGGATACTTGTCTTCTATTCCTTCCCATGGCTCACTTTGTAACTGTTTGAGACCTAATGAAACTCTAACTGTTTCTGGATCGTAATCAATTATTTTTACTTGAATCGTTTCACCAACACTTAATTTTTCTGTTGGGTGATTAATTCTGCCCCAAGTGATATCTGTAATGTGCAGAAGTCCGTCAATCCCACCTAAATCAATAAATGCACCAAAATCTGTGATATTCTTAACCATCCCCTCTAAAATATCTCCAACTTTAAGTTTATCCATAATTTCTTTTCTTCTGTCATCTAAATCATTTGCAAGTATTTCTTTTCTTGAAAGGACAATATTTTGTCTTAATTCATTAAATTTTACAATTTTAAATTCACTTTCCATACCAACATATTCATCAAAATTTGTTATCGGTTTAATATCAATTTGAGACCCTGGTAAAAACCCTTGCACTGGATCTAAATCTACTATCATCCCACCTTTAATTCTTCTCACAATTTTACCTGTAATTATTTCAGAATCTTCAAACTGTTGTCTAAGTTTATCCCATTTTAACATAAATTCTGCTTTTTCCCTTGATAGAATGAGATTTCCTTTTCTATCCTCAAAAGTAATTATAAAAACATCAACATTTTCGCCAACGATAGGTACAGAATTATGAAATTCACTTTTTGAGATAATCCCCTCTGATTTAAATCCAATATCAACAAAAACATCACGATCTGTAACTCTTACGATTGTACCTTTAACAACATCTTTTTCTTTTTTGTCTAGTCCTGATTCATAGATTTGAGAATCTTCATTTGAATCAGACTGAACTATATTATCAAGTTCATCATATTCATATTGTTTAATATTTATAATAGACTTGTCTAAATAATCTACCATTTGATGTGATGAAGTTTTCTCTACTTCTTTTGATGTTTGTTCTGTTTCAGCAGTCAATGTATCATTATTGTTTTCAACAGATTCTTTAGCATCTTCAACAATGGTTTCATCCACTTTTGTTTCAATTTCTTTTTCTTGGTTATCTTTTAAGTTATCTTTGTTATCGTTTGTCATTTTTTGTTAAATACCTCTCAGTACCTATTAGTTTAGTTATTAGTTATTATGTTAAAAAGTTTAATTACTTGCTCTTCTATGCTTAAAAAAGTTGTATCCACAACTACAGCATCCTCAGGTTTAATTAGTGGCGAAATATCTCTATTAGAGTCAATTTTGTCTCTTTTTAATATTTGTTCACACATTTCATTCAATGAAATTTTAGCGTTATTAGATGTATCTTTCATTCTTCTAGCAGCTCTTACTTTTATATTAGCATCAACATAAAATTTAAATTCTGCACTTGGAAAAACATGTGAACCAATATCTCTGCCTTCAATGACAATATTTTTATTTATGGAAAAATCACGTTGTAATTCAACCATTTTTTTTCTTATTTCAGATATTTCACTAATTTTACTTACATTGATATTAATTTTTTCATCTCGAATAAAATCATTTACTTTTTTATTTTGAACGTAAACATCAAAATTATTTGATTTATAATCAATTTTAAGATTAATTTCATCTAGAGCGGACAATATATCATGATGATTTTTTAAGTCAATATTATTTCTTAAAAAAAATAGAGTAACAGCTCTATACATTGCACCAGAATCTAAATATATAAAATTTAATTTTTTAGCGAGCAATCTTGCTGTAGTACTTTTTCCAGAACCAGCTGGACCATCAATAGCTATTATCATTATACCTTATACCTCATTACAAAAAGCCACGTAATATATGAATAAGCCTAACAATATTGAAAAGACTTTATTTAATTATTTTATTTAATTCAGTTTTAGATAATTTTCTATATTTTCCAGGATTCAAATTATTAAGTTGAAAACCTGCAAAATAATATCTATGCAAAAGAGTGACTTTAGCACCAAAATTAGAGAATATTTTTTTTATCTCTCTATTTTTACCTTCTGTTAATATTATGTCCCATTCATAATTGTTACCAAGTTGAGATGATTGAAAAATTTTTGCTTTGACCTTAGTTCCATCATCCAACCTAAAACCATTTTTTATTTTTTTTATATCAGAGATTTCAATTTTTCCCTTTGTCTTTACATAATATTTTTTTTCCTTTTGATATTTTGGATGCGCCAAGGAATTTGCGATATCACCATCGTTTGTTAATAAAATAATTCCTGTAGTATCTCTATCTAATCTTCCTATCGTAAACAATCTAAGATTAGTATCAATTAAATCTATTACTTTATTTCTATTGTGAGTATCTTTTGATGTGCAAATGTACCCTTTGGGTTTATTTAATAAATAAACAACTTTATCATCTTCAATTGAAACATATTTATTGTTACACATTACTACATCATCATTTAAAACTTGATAGCCGAAATTTGTAACAATTTTACCATTAACTAAAACTTTTTCATTTCTTATAAGTTCATCACATTTTCTTCTTGAATCAATCCCTGATCTTGCTAAAAATTTATTAAGTCTCATAATTTTACTTTAACAGTTCCTTAATTTCATTAATATTTTTTAATTCATTAAGATTGTTTAATCCAAATAGATCTAAAAAATTTGACGTTGTTATGTATCGTATTAATCTTTTTTGTGTTTTTTGAAATCTTTGAATTTTAACTAGCTTATTATCTAAAAGTTTTTTTATTACCCCTGAAGAATCAACTCCTCTTATTGACTCTATTTCAACTTTAGAAACTGGTTGCTTAAATGCTATAATACTCAATACCTCAATAGCAGCAGTTGAAAATTTATATTTTTGATTATTGTTATTTATAAAATGAATGTACCTATGATATTCTTTGAGAGTTCTAATTTGGTATCCATTATCTATATTATCAATGTAAATACCTTTATTTAACCTCTTATATTCGTCATTTAAAGAATTTATGTAAGATTTAATTTCATCATCACTTATTTCTGATTCAAGCATTTTTCTAATTATTTTAGGGGTAATTGAATTAGGACATGCAAGTAAAATGGTTTCAATTATAGATTTATCGTTCATATTTAATTTTTATTATTTATTAAATAGATATCGTTAAAAGATTTCTTTTGTTCAATTTTTATAATCCCATTTTTAATCATTTCAAGCAAAGCAATAAATGTATAGACTATATAAGATTTACTTTTATCATATTTAAATAAAGATTTAAAAGAAATCTTTTTTTTATTTGATAATTTTTGCTCAATAAGATTCATTTGATCTTTAATAGAATGAGATTCATTTATTACCTCATGATAATTATTTTCAGGAATACTTCTTATTATATTTTCAAATGCCTTTATAAGTTCATATAAATCTACATTCTCAACATGTACAGTGTCCTTAATGTCTACCGAATTAATCAATTTTTCGTTTATTCTGGTTTTATGTTTTTGTGAATATTTATCACCTATTTTAGATATTGTTTCACTTATCTGTTTGAACTTTTTGTATTCTAGTAATTTTAAAACCAAATCTTGTCTAGGATCAACCAACTCTTCTTCAACTTCATCTGTTGGTAAAAGCATTTTGGATTTAATTTTCATCAATAATGAAGCCATGTATATAAATTCTGCTCCTACTTCTATATCTTTATCAGTAAGATTACTTAAATATTGTAAAAAATCATTTGTAATTTTTGATATAGGAATATCGTAAATATTAAGTTTGTCTCTTTGAATGAAAAACAATAGTAAATCCAGTGGTCCTTCAAAGTCATTGATATTAATTTTGTAAGACATCATTTACCTTATTTTTTTCACTAAACCTATTTTCCGATATACCTTATCGAGTGTTTTGTAAGCCTTATGTTGAGCCTTTTCTGAACCATCTTTTAATATTTTTTCTAATTGACCTTTATCTTTTATAAGCAAATTATATTCTTTTTGTATTGGAGATAGATACTCAACTAACAAATCACCTAAATTATTTTTAAATTCAGAATACATCTTTCCATCGTATTCTGATTCAATTTCTGCAATATTTTTACCTGAAACTACAGAATATATAGTAAGCAAATTTGCTAATCCGTGTCTATTTTCATCAAACTTTATATTTGTTCCAGAATCAGTTACAGCTCTTTTTATCTTTTTTTTGATTACAGAAGGTTCATCTAATAGAGTAACGATATTATTTAAATTAGAATCAGATTTGGACATTTTTGAAGTAGGATCCTGAAGACTCATTATTCTAGAACCATGCTTAGGTATAAATGGTTCTGGTATTTTGAATGTTTCAGAATATTGATTATTGAACCTTGAAGCAATATCTCTAGTCAATTCAAGATGTTGTTTTTGATCATGACCAACAGGTACTAAATCTGCCTGATATAATAAAATATCAGCAGCCATTAAAACTGGATACGTAAACAAAGCTGAATTTATATTAGTTCCATGTTTTTTTGATTTATCTTTAAACTGGGTCATTCTATTTAATTCACCCATATAAGTTAAACTATTTAATACCCAAGATAATTCCGCATGTTGATTTATATGGGACTGTATTGCTATTGTACTTTTTTCTGGATCAATTCCACATGCAATATATTGCGCTGCAAAGGACAAACATCTAGATCTTAACTCTGATGGAACTTGTTTAACAGATAATGCGTGAAGATCTACTATTAAAAAAATACTATCGTAATCATTTTGTAAAGCAACCCAGTTCTTAATAGCTCCAATATAATTTGCTATACATAAATTTCCAGATGGTTGAATACCAGATAAAATAATCTTTTTTTTGTCCATATTAGTTAGTCTCTTTCATAAATAAATAAGGTTTCCAAGAACTTTGAGCATTAGATACATCATTTTGTAGATTAAATAATATTGATGGTGCTTTTGGTTTTTTTACTAAGTTCATATCAATATCTTTTAAAAGCTTATTACCTTTTTTTGTGTTACAAGGAATACAAGCTGCAACTAAATTTTCCCATGAGTCTCCTCCACCCTTATCTTTTGGAATAATATGATCAACTGTCATTAAATTAGACTTTACATTACAGTATTGACAAGTATTACCATCACGCTTAAGTATGTTTTTTCTGCTTAGTGGTATCCTTTTTTTATTAAATCGTACATAATCTTTCAATCTTAAAACTGATGGAATTTGTATCGAAATGTTAACAGAGTGTACTTTATCAACATACTTTTCTAAAACTTCAACTTTATCTGTAAAAGATAGTATTATTGCTCTTTTTGCATTAAGAGTCATCAATGGCTGATAACTTTGATTTAATAATAAAACTTTTTTATTTAAACTTTGGCTCATTAAATAATCTTTCCGTAGACATTACACTATATAATTTTTTATATAAATCTTTGTTATTTTTTAAATTTTCAACCTTAACATTACCTGATGAATGAATAATTTTACCACCCCCAAAATAAATAGCAACATGATCAATGATAGACTCGTCAACAAAAAATATTAAATCACCTTTTTTTATTTTATCATAATCTATTTTAGTAAGTTCTTTTAATTTATATTGTAAAGATGCATCTCTTGGTAAAGAAATGCCACACATTTTAAAAACTGTTTGTACAAATCCAGAACAATCAAATCCTAATGAACTTTTTCCTCCCCATAAATATGGCGTACCAACGAATGAATTTGCATAAGTTATCAAATCATTAACATTTTTTATTTCTTTATTTATGTGATACCAACTACTTGATAAATCATCAGCTTCAGTAGAAATATAAAATTTATGTATCCAACTTATATAATCGTCCCATTGTTTAACCTTCAACCAATTATTCTTAATATTTAAAATTTCTAATCTTTCATTAAATAGAGCTTGAGTGACAAGTTCTGATTTAAATGTTGGTTTAGCATATAAATTTGCAACTAATGTTTTTACAACACAATTTTTAACCATAATTAATTAATTTTTAAAAACTTTCTTTTTCCAACCTTCAATATGTAAACTTCATCTTTTTTGATATCAGTACTTATGTCTGAAATTTTTTCATCATTTAGTTTAACAGCACCCTGCTTTATCATCCTTTTACCTTCACCTTTACTTGAAACTAAACTATTTTCATACATTATATCAAGTAACTTTGATTGGCTTTTTATTGTAATACTTGGAATATCATCAGGTATATCTTTTTTTATAAATAAACGATCAAAGTCTTCTTCTGCTTTAAATGCTTCTTCTTTATTATGATAAATTTGTACAATTTCTCTTGCTAGTCTTCTTTTTAAATCTCGTGGATTTTCATTGCCATTGTTATAATTATACTTTAAATCTTCAAAATCTGGTACTCTAGTACAATACTCAAAATATTTTATGATCAAATTATCTGGAATAGATAAAGTTTTACCATACATATCGGAAGGTGAATCAGTGAATCCTATATAATTATCATAAGATTTAGACATCTTTTCTATACCATCGGTTCCCTCAATAAGTGGAGTAGTTATTATTACTTGAGGATCTAAATTTGACTCTTTTTGTAATGCTCTTCCAACTAATAAATTAAATTTTTGATCAGTACCTCCAAGTTCTACATCAGAATTTATAAAAACACTATCATATCCTTGTGCTAAAGGGTATAAAAATTCATGAAGTGATATTGGCTGACCATTATTATATCTTTTAGTGAAATCATCTCTCTCGAGCATTCTTGCAACAGTATATTTTGATGTAAGGCTTATAATATCACTAAAATTCATTTGAGATAACCAATCTGCATTATGAACAATTTGAAGTGAATTTTTTGTTAATATTTTTTCTGCTTGTTCAATATATGACTTAGCATTTTCAGATGATTTTTCTAATGTTAGTTGGGGTCTAGTTTTATTTTGTCCTGTTGGATCACCTATCATCGCAGTAAAGTTTCCAATCAATAAAACAGCAAGGTGTCCTATTTCTTGAAAATCTCTAAGTTTTCTTAAAACTACAGAATGACCAATATGTAAATCTGGTCTACTTGGATCACAGCCAAGTTTGATTTTTAAAGGTTTATTTTGTTCTAATGATTTTTCAATTTTTTTAACTAAATCATCTTCTGGAATTATTTCTTCAGTTCCAATTTTAATTAAATCCATTTGTTCATTTAGTGGAGGAAATTTACTCATTATATATTACCCTTTAAATTTCTATCAATTCTTCTATTAGTTTCTCTATCTTTGATATCTCGTCTCTTATCCCACTTCTTTTTACCTTCTCCCAAACCAAATTCTAATTTAGCCTTGCCATTTTTTAAATACAAACGTAAAGGAATCAGTGTTTTACCTTTTTCATCAACCATTTTTTTAATTTTATAGATTTCTCTTTTGTGCATTAATAATTTTCTATCTGCTGTAGGTTCATGTGAAGCGTAACCTGCATTTTCATAATCATTGACATTCATGCCAATAATATAAATTTCATTGCTAAAAATTTTTACGTATGCTTGTTTAATGGTTACTTGACTATTACGAATAGATTTAATTTCAGATCCAGTTAAAACAATACCTGATTCATACTTATCAATGATACTATAATCATGTGTAGCTTTTCTATTAGTAGCAACAACCTTTATTCCCATATGAATAATATAATATTAAAGAGATTAAAAAAGAATGTAATGTTTGATGATTTATTTAAGAAAAAAACTAAAAATCAGATGAAGCTATTACTTCTATATTCCAATCATCATCTGAATCATAACCCCACTTATTTAAAACCTTTTCAACAGAATGCTTGTTAAAAGAGTTATTATCAATTTCCATTGAAATAATACCAACTTCTATAGATATTTTTGCTGATGACACTCCATTGAGTATTTGTAAATCATTTTCAACCTGATCTTTGTTTAGTTCTAAATGAGGTGATTCAACATGGATTAAGACTTGAGCGTCAGCAGAATTTTCAATTGAGTAATTTAAAAATACAAGAAAAAAGCATAAGGAAAGCGTGATTAAGATTGTTTCTGTAAGTAGTTTATTTCTCATATAATTAACCTACCTTAAGTTAAGATAAACTTAATATATAAAGCAACAGTTTAGTTAAAGTAATTTATTAAGTGATTTATATAACTAATTCAAGATAAAATTAAAGATCATTTTCTTTAACAAAGTGCAAATTAATGCTTCCTATTACAAGAAGTAATAATACTACTGAAACACCATATCTTTGGGCTTCTACTGAAGATAAATCAAAATATTTTAAACATAAAAGCGTAACCTGGGCAAGCAGAAATGGTCCTAAAAATGCTGTAATTTTACCTGAAAAAGCAAAAAAACCAAAAAATTCATTTTCTTTTCCTTTAGGGCAAAATTTTGACATAAGTGATCTGCTGGATGATTGATTTGGTCCTGATGCAAAACCTACTAAAGTACCAGCAATCCAAAAATATGTCTCGTTATTTACAAAAACCACAATCATTGTAGCTGAAACTAAAAGAAGATTCGATATTTGAATCATTTTTTTTGGTCCAATGTAATCATCTACGTATCCCATAAAAAATGAACCAATACCAGCAGCAACACCTAGAACAATTCCAAATATTAACATTTTTTCTAATCCAAAACCGTAAACACCACTTGCAACTATTCCTCCAAATGAAAATATTGTAATTAAAGCATCATTATAAAAGAGCCTTGCAATTAAAAATCTAATAGTGTTTTTATACTGCTTAATATCAATAAAGGTTTTTTTTAATTGATTAAAAGAATTCCTTAATAAACTTAAATTAATTTTATTTTTTTTTGTATCCTTTTTCAACCATAAAAATGTTGGTACAGAAAATATTAAAAACCAAATTGCAACCAATATGTTCATTGATCTATAATTTTGACCTAAATCTTTTGAAATACCAAATATAGGATTTTCTGGAAGAGCAATTGTTGTAAGACCTAAAACTAATGCTAATAAACCACCTAAATATCCAAAAGAATATCCAAAGCCTGATATTTTTCCAGCATTTGTTTTATTAGTTAAAGATGGAACATAGGAATTACAAAAAACACAACCCATCTCGAATGAAACGTTTGCTATTGTAAATATAATTAATGCAGGATATATATCACCTGCTTTAGGAAAATAAAGTAAAAAAGTGAAACCTATACAAATTAAAGTCCAATAAAATAAAAATGTTTTTCTATAACCACCTTGATCAGCAATTGCTCCCATTATTGGAGACAAAAAAGCTATTATGAGTGCACAAAGAGTTACTGTATTACCCCAATAAATTTGCCCTACAGCCCCATCTCCGACAATATAATTAGCAAAAAAAGCTGAATAAATAAATGTTACTATAATTGTAGTAAAAGATGAGTTTGCAAAATCATAAAAACACCAACCAAGAATTTCTTTATTTTTGTTTTTCATATTCGCCTTTAATTATCAATTTTATATCTTTAAATCCTTTAATTGTAAAAATTATAAACATAATGATAAAAGAAAAAATCCCTAACACAAAAACTATTTGCCATAATAATTTCCAAAACATATTATTTACTCTCTTTGTCTGGAAAAAGAACAGAACCTAAAAACATTAAAATAAATGTAAAACATAAAGTAACAATGCCAATTTGCTCAGGCATATAATTAATTGATAAAGCATTTCTAATAGGTTCCAAACCAATTAAAGCAGACAATCCTCCTGTAAGTGCAAAAATAGCTCCTGTTTGTGAGGCACCTTTCCAATAAAGACCGGATATGAGAACTGTTATTGCCCCAGTAAAATATATTGCGCCTGTTATGCCAAGGTATGACCAAATTGAATCTGTGCCTTTATAAAATAAACCCCAATAAAGTATATATAACCCTAAAATAAGAATTATAAATCTACTCAAATTAATCTTTAATTTTGATTTTAATCTTTTACCTGATAGTGGCTCTATTATGTCATTTGTAATGATAGTACTCCAACAGAGTAAATAACTATCATGTGTACTCATAAAAGCAGACAGCATTCCTGCTATTACTAAACCCAATAAACCAACTGGTAAAATCTCAACAAGAAATCTTGGCATTAACATTAGAGTATCAATATTTAAATTTTTTGAATTGAAATATACATATGCACAAATACCAATAAAACATGGTATCATAAATCTGATTAAAAAAGAGATTGAAGACCATAAATATTGTTTTTTTACAAGTTCAGAGTTTTTTAGTGTTAAAGCTCTTGTAATTGCAGTAGGCCATACAACTGCAGAAACAAAAGCCAATACCATTTGCCAAAAAACATATGAAGTTCCTTTCGAAACAAATGGATTGTAAGGATTATTAGATAATGCCTCTACACTTGAAAAAATATTGTTCCATCCAATTGTCTTTATTGAAAAAATAACACAAAAAATTAAACCAAATGATAAAACTACAAACTGAAAATAATCTGTAACTATAACAGATAACATGCCACCCATCATTGTATAACAAAGAACTACTAATAATAATATAAGCATAATTATTTTTAAAGAATCATCGTTAGATTCAAATCCAAATACACCTTGAATGAATTTTGCACCAATATTTAAGAAAATTCCCATATTTAACATTCCACCAATTACTAGCAAGAAGGCGCCAAGTATTCTAGTTTTTTTACCAAATCTCTGTCCATAGAATTCAGGAATACTCTTAATGTTTAATTTTCTTAGTTTTTCAACTACAAAGCCGCTCATACCCACAGTTAATGTAACAAAAAATCCAAAAAGACCAATATGGAAAGCTGAAAAATATTGCAATGCTCCTGTCTGAGAATTATACATAACTGTAATCAATCCAAGCTCAGTTCCAAGCATACTTGTAACACCAAGCGATAAAGGAAGGTTTTGATTAGCAATCATGAAATTTGAAAAATTACTAACATTTTTTCTCATGATTATTCCAAATGAAAAAATTGTCAGTAAATAAATACAAATTATAAATATATCAATATTACTCATTGTTTATGTTTTTGTTTGTATAATAAATAATCTTTTCTAAGACTTTTAAATTTAATAACATCTTCGTCAATTTTATTTAAAATCTTATTAATATTTTTGTTTTCATTAATAGCCAAACGTAAATCTGAACTTCCATATAATGTATCAAAAAATGGTTCATTAAAAGCAAACTCTTCATAACCTTTAAAGTAATCTAATAAATCTATTGCAAATTCTATAGGTTCTATACTTTCATCTAAATATTCAATATAAATTCCATTACAAAATTGTTTTTCATATTTAGTATTTTTTGAACTTTTGTTATTAAGTGGTTTAAAAACTATATCCTTAACAATAATTTTATTCCCATATTTAGTTTTTTTCAAATAATCAATATATTTCATTATACTATCAATATTAACCCAAGGTGCACCTATAGTTCTAAATGGATTAGTAGTACCTCTACCTTCTGATATATTTGTTCCTTCAAATAAACACATTCCATTATAAATGAAAGCTGTTTCTTTATTTGGGATATTAGGTGAAGGAGGATCCCAAGTATAAAATTGACTTTTTTTAGGAATTTTTTTCATTTTAATAATCTTTAAATCATTGACTTTTTTTTGACCTTCTAGCCAACCCATCTCATTAATCATAAGACTTAACTCACCAATTGTCATTCCATGTCTTATTGGTATGGGATGCATACCAATAAACCCAAACTTTTCTCTAATAGGTCCATATACCAACATACCCAATGGGTTTGGTCTATCCAAAATTATCACTGAAATATTATGTTTAGCAGCAGCATCCATCATATATGTAACTGTACTTATATACGTGTAATAATTAGAACCAATATCTTGAATATCAATAAGTATTACATCTAAATCTTTTAAATCATCGTTACTTGGCTTCCTTTTAGATCCATATAAACTAATTATATCAATGTTTTTATAGTTTGAATTTTCTATCTTTTCACCGTTTGCAAAATTAGAATTAAAACCATGCTCAGGTGCAAAAATTTTTAAAGAATTATAAACACTTGAATCTAAAAGCAAATCAACTATGTGCATACCTTTTTTATCTGTTGAAGATTTTATCGCTAATAAACCTACATTTTTGTTTTCAATTAGATTTAGATGTTTTTTAAAAAAAATATCTATACCATAATTTGTTGGTCCAGGAAAAAACAATTTAGTAACAAAATATATAGAAATAATCTGTATGAATACAAAAATTATAAAGTATTTTTTCATTTAAGTAGTTTTTGTAAATAATTTATTAATATAGAAATTATCATATTTATCAAACAACATATCATTATAAGCAAGGTCCAAGCAACCCCATAAAAAGAACAAAAATAAACTGTAATTAGACCAAGTACATTACCAATTATTATTGATAAACTTGAAAGTTTTAAGTTCAATTTTAATAATATAAAATAGGTTAATAATATTCCATATGTAAAGGATGCTATTTTAATTCCAGTAATAATTAAAGCTTCGTTAGATTCATCAAAAATCAATGCTATACTAGTTAAAGCTACTGACCAAAACAAACCAATCAAGATTTTTTTTGTATTGTCAAACCTGATATTAAAATCAATAAATGTAGAGGATGTTAAGGAATTTATTGAAGAACTTAATGTTGACATTGCTGCAGAAAAAACGCCAGCAATAAGTATACCTTTTATCCCTATAGGTAAATCTGAAATAATAAAATGAGCAAATTCTCTGTCTTTTTCAAAAACTACACCACTATTTGTATAAAATTTAGCTAATAAAAATCCAACAAAAAGAAAAATTAAAAATTGTGCAAAAACTAAAAAACCACTACCAATAATTGACTTTTGAGCTGATTTAAGATCTTTTGTACATAAAGCTCTTTGAACCATCATATAGTCTACACCATGAGAGCATAGAGATAATAACGTTCCACCAATAAAAGCGTTGACAAAAAAGTAAGAGTCAAAAATTATACCTTTTGATGAAATTTGAGTTTTAATAATATCCTGATTTAAAAAATTATAAAATGAACTTATAAAATTTATATCACGATGATAAAGTATATAAAATATTGAAAATAATCCTCCAAATATATAAATGAAAAATTGAATTGAATCAATATTGATAATTGCTTTCACGCCCCCAACTACAGAATAAATTAGAGTTATAAGACCAAGAGTAATAATGCATATTTCAATTGGAATGTTTAAAATCTTCTGAATTACAATTGCAGTTAAAAGAAATCTTACACCATCTGCCAATAATCTTGTCAATAAAAATATTAAGGATGCAACCTTTTGAATTAGTTTACCAAATTTTTTACCAATTAACTCATAAATAGAAATAATTTCGGTCTTATAATACATTGGTAATAAATAATTTGCAGATAAAATTCTGCCAAAAATATATCCAAGGGCTAATTGTAAGAAAAATAAATTTTCACCTCTGTAACCAATACCTGGTAAACTCATAAATGTTAAAAGTGATGTTTCTGTTGCTACCACAGAAAACATTGATTTTTTCCATGTTATATTTTTATCGGCTAAAAAATAATTTTTTGATGATGATGCACTATTATAATAGTTTAAGGATAAATAAATAAATGATGAACAAAAAACTAATAATATAATTGTATCTACGTAACTCATATAAAATTAACTTAAAATAACCTCCATTATAGAATTATGAAAAATTCTTCTAAATTTATGCATCCCGTCTTTATTTCTGTTAGGATATGTTCTGTTTGTTAATAATATTATAAATAATTGTTTTTTTGGATCAATCCACATTGATGTACCAGTAAAACCTAAATGACCATATGATAATTCTGAAAAATAATCTCCTGCAGAACTGTTACCACTTGATGATGGAGTATCCCAACCAAGAGCATAATCTGATCCAATAGGTAAATTTTGCTTTTTAATGGCATTTCTTATTGTTTTTTTGCTAAAAATTCTTGTTCCATTATAAACTCCATAATTAAGCATTGTTTGTGCATAATTTGCTATATCTAAAACATTTGAAAATATTCCAGCATGACCAGAAATCCCACCCATAATAAAAGCATTTTCATCATGAACTATACCTTTAACTAAAGATTTTCTAAATAATTTATCAATTTCTGTTGGGGGTATTTGATTATGTAAATAAGGAGCAGGATTATAATAAGTATTTTTCATATTCATTGGATTTAGAAGCCAACTTTGAACTAAATCTTCAAATTTTCTTCCAGTTACTTTTTGAGCAATGTCCATCAATAAAATCATACCTAAATCACTATATATAAATTTTGTTCCAGGCTGTGATATCAAATCCTGATTTAAAGTAATATCTTTAATTATGTCATTATAATTTTGTATTGATGAATCTAGAAAGTATTGTTCATAAGCTTTTAATCCAGATGAATGTGTTAATAAATGTTTGATTGTAACATCATCTTTCCACTTACCTTTAAATTCAGGATAAAATTGTGAAATATTATGATTTAGGTGCAATAATTTTTTTTTTATTAATTTCATTATTACAGGTGTAGTTGCAATTACTTTTGTCAATGAAGCAACATCATAAATTGAATTTGAATCTATACTTTTGCTATTTGCTTCAAAAGATTGCTTCCCAAAATACTCTTCTGCTAAAATTGTACCATCTTTTACTACAATTACTTGCGCCCCAGGAAAAAGCTCTGTTTGGATTGCTTCATTTACAATATCCCATGTATTATTAAAATTTTTATCTTTTATATTATAATTAAAAATTGATGATTTTCGAAAAACTTTTAAACCATGACCTTTTTTTAAATCAGAATTTAAATCGATTGGCAATACACCCGAAATATTAGATCTTCCAAAGATAGCATTTGCTGCAGCCTTTTGAGAAACAGAACCATAACCATAAGTACACAAATACGTTTCTATTGTATCATAGTTAGATAAATATGGGCTACCAAAACTAACTACTGCAAACGAAACATTATTTTCTTTTAATTTTTTAATTAACTTTAAATGAGTAGAATTTATTGTTGATTCACCTTTGTTCATTCTTATTTTCACAAGTGTTGAAATAATGATTTTATCGTAAGATTTTAACTGATTAACTAATTCATCAATTAATAAATTTGACAATTCATAATTAACAAATATATTTTTTACATGTCCGTGCGTATAATTAATATTAGATCTAAAAGTTTTTAAAGTTTCATAACCATTATCATCAGTTGTAAGTATTAGGTGGGCTAAACTTTTTATTTTTTCTGGTTTTATTGGAATTTCATTGTTTATATCTTTAACCAATGTTATAGATTTTGAAGCAATCTTTGATGCAATAACTAAATTATCTTTTGAGCCAACTATACTTGACATTTTGTCAAAATCTAAAGATTCATTTATTAAATCTAATTCTATTTTTGATGATAATATTTTATTTACTGATTCGTTGATTCTGTCTTCTGTAAGTCTACCAGATTTAACTGCATTATATATTGATTGTATAGTTCTATCAACATCAATTGGCAACAAAATAATATCTGCTCCTGCTTCAATTGCACGAATAGCTGACTCTCCAGACCAAGCCTCTGAAGTAATGCCGCTCATTTCCATTCCATCTGTTATGATTAATCCTTTAAAGTCCCATGCATTTTTTAATAATTCAGTTGTTATTTTATATGAATGACTTGCCGGTTTATTGGTATTATCTAATGATGGCATAGCAATATGGCCTGTCATTATCATTTTCACATTGTTATCTACTGCTTTCTTGAATGGTTTTAATTCAATTTCATACAATTCAGATTTTGAAGAGGATATAATTGGTAAAGATGTGTGACTATCTATTGATGTATTACCATGTCCTGGAAAGTGTTTAGGACATGCATACAAACCTTGATCTTCTATTCCTTTTATAAATTGTAAACCGTATTCTGAAACAATATTAGAATCATCACTGTAAGCACGCAAATTAATAATGGGATTGTCCGGATTATTATTTACATCTAATACTGGCGCTAGTATCATATGTACTCCTAATTGTTTCGCTTCAATTGCTGTAATCTTTCCTTGAAGGTAAGCGTTATTAGGATCTCCTGTCGCAGCTACAGCCATATTTGATGGAAATAATGTGGCACCCTTCATTTGTTGGCCAGCACCTCTTTCAAAATCTGATGCAATTAAAAGGGGTGTTTTAGATATTTCTTGGAAATATTTATGATTATTATACATTCCATGAACATTACCGTTTCCATCAAAAGTAATAAGACCACCAATTTTATCTTTTGTGATCCATTTATCAACCTGTTTTTTATAATAATTATCTGAAGTATAGTAATCACTTCTAACGCGAACCATAATCATTTGTGCTATTTTTTCGTTCAAAGACATGTTATCATTGGATAAATCATTTACATTAGCAATTATCATAGAAGTATAAAAAAATAAGGATATTTTAATAAAAATTTTTATCATCTGTAAATTCTTTTAACTCTATTTGATATAGAAGTAAGTATTGTATAAACGCTACTTATCTTATTTTTAACTAAGTTTTCAATTTTAGTTAATTGTCCTCCGTAAATAGTTACTTTATTACCGACTTCTATTTTTACGTTAGTTATATCTAAACAAATCAAGTCCATGGACACTTTTCCTAAAATTGGTAATTTTTTATTTTTAAATTCAACAAATCCATTATTACTAAATTCCAAAGGTATGGCATCAGCATAACCAATTTGTGCAATTGCTACTTTTAAATCTTTATTAACTTTAAAGGTTCTATTATATCCAACAGTGGAACCTTTTTTTACATTTTTAATAAGACAGATAGGAGCTTTCAATGTTAATACTGGTTTTAAATTATGTTTTTCATTAACATTATTAATTCCATAAATAGATATTCCAGGTCTTATCATATTAAAATGATTTTTCATATCTTTTAATGCACCAGCACTTGGCGTAAAATGCTTTGTTTTTAAAGTAGAAATTTTCTTAGTAAAATGTTCAGAAATTTCAATAAACTTCATTCTTTGTTTATCTGTACTTAATTGATTATCCTCATCTGCTGATGATAATTGTGTATATATTCCCTCAACTTTAATAAAATTTGTCTCAATCAATAAATTTATAATTTCGGTTACTTCTGTATCCAAAATACCAAGCCTAGTCATTCCAGTATCAATTTTAATATGAACTCTGAATATATGTTTATTTTGAAATCCTAATTTTTCTAAAAAATTAATATCAGATTTACTATTTATTGTTAATATTAAATTTTTGTCAAGTAAGAATTTATCAAAAGTATTTTG
>CEUJ01002400.1_pt1 | contig 19244 bp, 17 predicted proteins | sample 361531 | NCBI WGS metagenome assembly CEUJ01 (sample SAMEA2622842, study PRJEB7988) | marine metagenome | biome: marine biome (ENVO:00000447); feature: marine epipelagic mixed layer (ENVO:xxxxxxxxx); material: "saline water (ENVO:00002010), including plankton (ENVO:xxxxxxxx)" | depth 140 m | reverse complement strand
GTTATAAATCTGATTATTTGCCAGAGGGTATTACTGAACAAGACAGATATAAAAAAATTGAAGATAGAGATATGATTTTAACAGAAAAAGAACCTCTATTTGATGCCGCTGAAGTTTTACGTTTTGGAAAAGATTTATTTTATCATAATAATTTTACATCTAACTTAAAAGGATTAAATTGGTTAAAAAGACATTTTCCAAATCATCGTGTTCATCAAATCAATTTACCTGGAGAATTAATACCTACTCATATTGATGCATGTTTTACACCAATAAAACCTGGGGTTATTATAATTAACCCAAACAGAAAAATATCAAATGAACAAAGAAAAATATTTGACGATAATAAATGGGAAATACATGAGGCAGCACCTTCAATTCATAATACTCCTCCACCAATGTGCTATTCATCTATATGGTTATCCATGAACGTTTTGATTCTGAATCCAAAAACAATTTGTGTTGAAGCTTCTGAAGAAAAAATGATTAAACAAATGGAAAATTTTGGCATGGATGTCATTCCAGTGCCTTTTAGAGATGCCTATGCTTTTGGAGGAAGTCTTCATTGTGCAACAACAGATGTCTATCGCGAAGGCGAATGTGAAGATTATTTTCCAAATCAATAATGGAATACTTCAATCAAAATATATTAAATCCTATTTTGGAAGATACAACTAATCCAAGGATAGGACTTATTGCGCTTTCAACAGATTTTACTATAGAACAAGATTTCAGGAAAATATGTCATTCTCTTCCAGTAGATATATTTGTAAATAGGATACCTTTCAATAACCCCTTAAATCATGAAAATTATTTAAAAATGGCTAATCACATACCTGAAGTCTGTGATCAAATATTACCTGGTCAAAATATTGATGTGGTTGCATATGGTTGTACATCTGGAACTATAGCAATTGGTGAAAAAGAAATAACAAATCAAATTCGCAAATCAAAGCCTAATACATTAGTTACAACTCCTATCACAGCAGCTTTAAAAGCTTTTAAAAAATTAAAATTTCAAAAAATTGCTGTCTTAACTCCTTATCCAAAGGATGTAAATTTAACCGTTTTTAATTATCTTAAAAATTTCAATATTGAGATTGAGTCTTTTAGTTCTTTTAATCTAAATTACGACTCTGAAATAGCTCAAGTTAGTTTAAAGAGTTTAAAGGATCAAATTTCTAAAATTAACTTTAATAATATTGACGGTCTATTTGTATCTTGTACAGCATTAAAAATTGTTGATATTTTAGAAGATATAGAAAATGATTTTAAGATAAACGTTATTTCTAGTAACCAAGCATTGATATGGGACTCTTTAAAATTATCAAATATTAAAGAAAATCAAATTAATGGATTTGGAAATTTATTTAAAATATAAATTAGTTTGCATCCAAGACAGCATGAAGAAATTGTTTAGTCCTTTCATTTTGAGGATTGCCAAATAACTTCTCTGGAGGGCCTTGTTCAAAAATTTTACCATCATAAAAAAAACAAACACGATCTGAAATTTCTCTCGCAAACCCCATCTGATGTGTCACCATAATCATAGTAAGGCTATGTTCTTTATTAAGAGAACGAATAACATTTAAAACTTCTCCAACAACTTCAGGGTCAAGTGCTGATGTAATTTCATCTAATAACATTACTTTTGGCCTCATTGCTAAAGCTCTTGCAATAGCAACACGTTGCTGTTGCCCACCTGATAATCTAGTAGGATGCTCATCTTTTTTATCAGAGAGTCCAACAAGTTCTAGTAATTCAAGAGCTCTTTCTTCGGCCTCTTCTTTTTTAAGACCTAAAACATGTACAGGCGCCTCTATACAATTTTGCAATGCAGTCATATGGGGAAATAAATTAAATTGTTGAAAGACCATACCTATTTTTGATCTTCTTTCCCTGATATATTTTTCACTAGCTTCTATTAATTTTCCATTTTCATTCATATGCGTTAATGGTTCATTATCCAAATAAATGACACCATTGTTTATTTTTTCTAATGTCATTAAAACTCTTAAGACTGTTGTTTTTCCAGAACCAGATGGGCCGATAATTGAAACCATTTCATTTTTTTTAATTTCCAGATTTAATTTATCTAAAACAACTAAATCTCCATATTGTTTTGTTACTTCAGAAAATTTTACTAAAATATCACTTGAATTATCATCTTGATTCATATTATTTTTAAACCTTTATACATTAAATTTTCCTTGCGCTTTATTAACTGCTGCTTCAAGTCTTCTTATACCAAATGCTGTGGGTAATGAAATAACTAAGAATATGACACCTACCATTGTATATGGCTCGAGGTATCTATATGTATACGCTCCTATGGCGTTTGCTGTAAAGAACAGTTCTGCAACTCCTATTGTAGCAAGTAAAGGAGTATCTTTAAAAATTCCAACAAGATAATTTCCCATTCCTGGAATAGCAATTGGGAATGCTTGAGGAAGTATTATTTTACGGTAAGTATAACCACTTGAAAAGTTAAGAGCTTTACATGCTTCCCACTGAGTTCTTTGGACACCTTCAAGAGCACCTCTATAAACCTCAGAAAGATAAGTACCGTAATGAAGCCCAATTGTAATCATTGCGGAAACCCAAGCTGAAAGAATTATTCCAAATTGTGGAGCAACAAAATAAACAAAAAATAATTGGACAAGAAGAGGTGTGGAACGAATAAATTCCACAATTTCTCTTATTATAATATTTACTATTTTATAAGGCGTTCTTTGTCCTAACATTAATATAATGCCCACAACTGCTGCTATTGCATACCCAACTCCTGCTGCCAAAAAAGTATTTAGAGTAGCCCAAAGCATTTGAGGTAATATTTCAAATGTCCATTCCCATCTCCATTCTACGTACATAATTAAATCTTTCCTCTACCCACTTTTTTTGCCGCTAATAATTCTAACCATCGTAAAAAAGGCACAAGAACAAATCTTGCCATAACAAAATAAATGATAAGCGCTAATCCAAATGACTGGGCGGAAAGCCAAGTCATCATATTAATTTGTTTTGCTACAAACATTAAATCTACAAGTGTAATTAAAGATACTAGAGCTGTACCCTTAAGTAATTCCACTGCAAGGTTTGCTGCAGGAGGAAGTATTATTGGGTATATTTGAGGTATAATAATTCTTTGCATTCTTTTACTTTTACTAAAATTGAGAGCTAATGCACCTTCCCATTGTCCTTTAGGCACTGCTAAAATACCTGCTCTAAATACCTCTGCGCCATAAGCACCAAAATTCATACCTAAGGCTAAAACACCGGCTAGTAAAGCTGGTAAAGGAACGCCAAACAAAGGAAGCACATAATATATCCAAAACATTTGGATGATTAATGAAGTTCCACGATAGAACTCAATATATATAGTTGCAATAGATTGAATAATTATATTTTTTGATAACCTCATTATTCCAAAAATAAGTGAAATTAATACTGCAAGTAATGATGAATAAATAAAAACTTGAGCAGTAATTATTGCGGCAGATGTAAATTTAGGGCCGTACTCAAATACAAAACTAAAAAAATTCAAACTTGGTTATCCTTGGAAAATCAAAAACTCAGGCAATCTAAATTGCCTGAGTTAAGAAAGTTTAATTATTTATTAGCACAAGCATATTCAGTTGTGAAACCTTCTGGAGGTAATTGAGCTGCAGTATATCCATACTCTGCAGTTCTTGCCATCCATTTTTCACCACCAATAGTTTTTGCTAGTGCTTTGTTGAATTCTTCTTTGAAATCAGAATCAGATTTTCTGAAACCAATACCAACTACATTCATTACTTCTTTTGGCATTTTAGTAGCATCAGTTTGTTCAAATTTTCCATCAGAAATTTCAACATGTTCTTGAACACTAAAAACAGTGTGTACTGCAACATCAGCTCTACCTGCTTGCATAGCTGCTAGAATTCCTACTTCACCATCAACAAGTAGCATTTGGCTGTCAGGAACTCCGTATTTTTTTGCTGCTTCTACTGTATTAAAACCAATACCAGTAACAAGAGTAGCGCCTGTTCTTACAACATCTTCATAGTTATGAATTCCTTTTGGATTTCCAGCGGGAACCATCATAGCATCTCCAAAGTATCCAATTGGATCAGAGAAATCTATATTCTCACATCTACTTTTAAGAATATACATACCACCCGTAATGATGTCATAACGACCAGCATTAAGACCAGGAATTAAGCCAGCCCATTCATTAACTGAAGTATCAACTTCATTGATGCCCATCTCTTCAAGTATTGTTAAAGCTATTTTATTAACAAAACCTAGTGGCTCACCATTTTCACCTGGATAACCCCAAGGAACAGCCGTAGCAAATCCGAGTGATGGTTTTCCACCTGCTGCAACTTTTTCAGATAACGACTCAGCATTTATTGAAAAAGATGTAAGTATAATTGTAGTAGCAATTATTAATGATCTCATATCATTTTCCTCCCAATTAATTGTTTAGTTAAGGCATATTCTTACTGGTAAATTTATGATTGTATACAATAATTTTAGTATTCTTTTCCAAAAAATAATGAAAAATATATAAGTTTAAGGGTTTTCTTATATTCAGTAAATTTAATTAGTGTATAGATTTTGACTTGTAAATGAGCACAATTGACAAAACTTTATCAATACTAGCTGACTTGGTTTCATATCCAACAGTTTCTTCAGAGAGTAATTTAGAAATGATTAATTACTTATCTGATAAGATTGAATCTATTGGAGGAAAAGTAGATGTCATGACTACTGCAGATAACAAACAAGCTAACATTTTTGCAACAATAGGACCAGAGATTGATGGCGGGATAGTATTGTCAGGTCACACAGATGTTGTTCCTGCTAAAGAACTAGGTTGGAAATCAGATCCTTTTAAACTCACACAAAAAGATGAACTTCTTTATGGAAGAGGTAGCTGTGATATGAAAGGATTTATTGCTTCAACTCTAGCTACTGCAGAAATTCTAAAAAATAAAAAATTAAATTTTCCAATTCATTTTAGTTTTACATATGATGAAGAGATTGGATGTTTTGGAGCAAGACATCTTTCTGAAGAGCTAAAAAAATATAAATTTAAACCTGCAATGGTAATCATAGGTGAGCCAACAAGTATGGAAGTAATTGAAGCACATAAAGGTGACTGTGAATATACCACTTGTTTTCACGGTAAGGAAGGTCATGCTTCAAATCCTGAAAAAGGACTATCCGCAATTCAGTATGGATCTTTGTTTACAAATAAACTTTTTGAACTAGCAAATGAATTAAAAGAAAGATCACCAAATGATAGCCCCTTCGATCCTCCTTGGTCAACAATACAGGCTGGTAAAATTGAAGGAGGTGTTGCACATAATGTTATTGCCGAACAATGTTCAATAGATTGGGAAATGAGACCAGTTAATAATGAAGATTTGCAATTTGTAAAAAATAATATTTCAACATATTGTGAAAGAGAACTTCTTCCTGAAATGAAATCTAAATTTTTAGAAGCTAAAATTGAAACTGAAGTAATAGGAGAAATTCCAGGGCTTATTCCTAAAGAGGAAAATCAAGCTAGAGTAATTATGCAGGAAATTTTAAAATCAAATTCAACTGGAGTTATTTCGTTTGGAACTGAGGCTGGTATATTTCAACAAATGAATATGGATGTTGTTGTATGTGGTCCAGGCTCAATAGATCAAGCACACAAAGCTAATGAATATATTAGTTTATCTGAACTTGAAAAATCCAATGAGTGTTTACTCAAGTTATTTAATCAATGGATTGAAAGAATAAACTAACAAAACTATTAAAAGAAACAGGTGACAAAACTCACCTGATTACAAAAATAAATTATTTAAGAAATTAATTATATAATTGACAAAATTAAATTTTTTCATACTTTTAAAAACTTATGAGTACACATAATGTTTTTCCTTTAGAAGAATTAAATCTACGCCTTTCTAATGTTCGATCTGAAATGAATAAGGCAAATATTGATGGTATTGTGATAACTATTCCTGAAAATATTTACTATTTAACAGAACTTGATCACTGGGGTTTTTTTGCATGTCACTTGTTGGTTGTCCCACGAGAAGGCGAAATGGTATTAGTATGCAGGGCAATGGAAAGAATCACTGTCGAAAATCAAGTCAAGAATGCTCGTTTTTTTGGCCATGCTGATTACGAAGACCCGGCAGATTATGTTGTTTCTGCACTTTCTGAACTTGGTCTCATGAGAAGCCGAATTGGAATGGAAAAGAGCAGTCTTTTTCTTACAGCTAAATTATCAGAGTCTATTCAGGCAAAGACACCAAATGTAGAATGGCAAGATACCTCAAGTTTAGTTAGTGAACTTCGTTTGGTTAAATCAAATCTTGAAATGGAATATGTTCGTAAAGCAGCTAAAGCAGCAGATGCTGGTATGATCTCTGCAATCAATACCATCCGAGAAGGGGCTAGTGATTATGAAGTTTGCGCAGAGTGCAGTAGAGCAATGATACTAGCAGGTAGCGAATACCCAGGTTTTGGACCTTTTGTTCGTCCTACTTCTCGACTTGGTGAAGAACACACAACTTGGCGCGGTGAAATTTTTAAAAATGGTGAGGCTGTATTTCTTGAAATAGCAGCATCTTATCGAAAATACCAAGCACCGATGGGACGTCTAGTGTATGTGGGTAATGCACCCCCAGATACTGAAAAATCTGTTCAACTTGCAATTGATGGAATGAAAGCTATTAACAACGCTATAATACCAGGCGCTAAAGCTGGAGATGTATATGATGCGTGGCGGGAAGTTGCGATAAAGGGTGGTTTAAAAAATTATGAAAGACATCATTGTGGTTATTTGGTATCAATTGGTTTTCCTCCCAGCTGGACAGGTGGCAGTATGGTAACTGCATTGGCTCCAAATTCTAAATTAAAATTAAAAGTGGGTATGACTTTTCATACACATTCTTGGTTTACAAATACTGATTGTGTTGATTATTTTATATCAAATACTTCTCTTCTTACAAATAATGGTTGTGAGGTTTTGACAAGTCAAACTCCTGAAACTTTACAAATAAAGTAAATATATTATGAAAAATGCACTCTTTATTTCAATGCTTGGAGAGCGCGAACATTATGATCCAGAGGATTATGTTAGTTTATGTAAAACTGGTAAAGAAAAACATTGGGCTGTTGATTGGCATAGATCAATAGCAGAAGAAGCCGGATATAATCTATCTGGAGTAGATATTTGTAGAGGCGAAGATCTCCCTGAATCTGTGAATATCGATTGTGTTATTCTTGGTGGTACTTTTCATGTAGTAACTGAAGACAAAAGTTGGTTACACAAACTTCGTAGTTGGTTAGCAATTTATCGTAAATCAAAAAAACCACTATTAGGAATTTGTGGAGGACATCAAATGTTATCAAGTCAATTTGGAAACGGTGAATTAACAAATCGTTTACAAGGTACATTATCTGGAACATATAAAATAAGACTAACTGAAAAAGGTAAGTCACATCCACTATTTTATGATATGTCGGAATTCCCAAGTTTTCATTTTGGTAATTCTCTTCATATAATCCCAGCAGATGATCAAAAAAATAGTATTCTTGCCACTCATGATGATAGTCCTGCTATTGTTATAGATCATGGTAATAACTGGTATAGCTCACAGTTTCATCCTGAATCTAATAAAAAACTTTGGGACATATACTTTAGTAAAAATGTTAACCAATATGAAAGTAAATTTTTAGATCAGCATGATGGTAAAAAATTTATCTCAAATTTTTTTAATTTTTCTAGTTAATTTAATTCTAAATGGGAAAAATCATAAATAAGTGTTTTTAGATTTTTATAATCTTCTGATATTTTTTTGACATCGACTAAAGTTGTATTTGATGTTGGAGCCTGACTGAAAGAAGAAGTAGGTATATCCCCAGTCAATACGTTTGGATTACCATGAGCTTCTATTTTTTCTTTTTTATATGGACTAAACCAAGAACCTGTAGAAACAACTACAACACCTTCCATTACTTTGTTTGATATTTTAATACCGGCTAACATCCTTCCTCTTTGATTATAAACTTCAACTAAGTCATTATTTTTAAGTTTTCTTTTTTTTGCATCTATCGGATTAATAATTAATGGCTCTCTATTTTTAATTTTATTCAATTTACTCAAGAAAGCATTATCTAGTTGCCCATGCAATTTGAATTCCGGCTGATTTGATATGAGGTGTAGGTTGAATCTTTTTTTATTACCTATCCATTCGTAAGGCTCAAACCAATATGGATGTTTCTTACAGTCTTTTAATTTAAAACTTTTAATTACCTTCGATACAATTTCTATTTTACCTGAAGATGTATTAAGCTTATTGCCAATAGGATCATTTATAAAGTCTTCAAACATAATATTGTTATTGTTTAATGTAGGAATTTTAAAAAATCCTTTATTCCAGAATGATTTGAATGAAGGTAAATTTATTTTATTTTTTTTGCCTTCAGCTCTTGCTTCATTCCATAATGAATTAAGCCACTGATTCTCATTATAACCTTTCGTAAATTTTTTACCAAATCCAAGTTTTTTTGATAACAATGAAAAAATTTCAAAATCACTTTTTGATTGACCAAAATTTTTTATAACTTTTCGACTAGCTATAATAGTTGGATCTCTAGGATTTAGCATGATATCATTTTTTTCAAGACTGGTGCACGTTGGAAATATAATGTCAGCATGTCTAGCTTGTGCATTCCACCAAATTTCATTAACAATAATTGTTTGAGGTTTTTGCCAAGCTTTTACAAGCTTATTCAAATCTTGATGATGGTGAAAAGGGTTACCTCCAGCCCAATAAATTAATTTAATATTTGGATATTTCCTTTTTTTTCCATTGTATATAAACTTTCCACCTGGATTATTTAACATATCAGTTATTCTTGCCACTGGTATAAAAGATGTAACTTTATTCTTTGACTGGGGTAAACTTGGCCATTTAATTTTATTAAAACTATCACCTGTGCTATTAACTGCAGAATAACCAAATCCAAACCCTCCTGAAGCACTTCCAATATGACCAAGCATACTCGCTAAAGTAATACCCATCCAGAGTGGTTGTTCACCATGTGAAGCTCTTTGCAGGCTCCATGACATTGAAATTAATGTTTTTTTTCTAATAATAATTTTATAAAGATCGATAATTCCTTTTTCTGATATTCCAGTAATTTTAGAGGCCCATCTTGGTGTGCAAGGCTCATTTTTATTATTACCGAGAACATATTTTTTAAATTCATCAAATCCAAATGTATATTTGCTTATAAATTTTTTATCGTAAGTATTATTAATTATTAGCAAATAGGCTAAAGACAACATTAAAGCAGTATCAGTATTTGGTCTTATAAAAATTTGTTTAGCACTTACAAATGATGGTGCATCAGTTTTTAAAGGACTAATATTAATAAACTTTACTCTATTCTTTATGCATTTTTTCAAACCCTCTTTTGTTGTGTGTGTTCCAACACCACCAGCAGAAACTTGAGAATTTTTTAATGGCATTCCTCCAAACATAACTATTAATTCAGTATTTTTTGATAAAGCATTCCAAGATGTATGATCATCAAGAAGTCCATAAATATCTTTCCCTATAATATGTGGAAGTAGAGTTTGTGCAGCAGCATATGAATAGCTTTGAGTAGAATAAGAAAAGCCACCAAATAAATTAAAAAAACGATTTAATTGACTTTTAGCATGATGAAATCTTCCTGCACTCGCCCAACCGTATGAACCAGCATAAATACTTTTATTCCCATATTTTTTTTTGACTTTTAATAATTCATCTGATGCAATAGAAATTGCCTTATCCCATGAAACTGGTATAAATTTATCTTGACCCCTTTTTGTTTTATTATTTTCTAACCAGCCTTTACGAATATAAGGTTGAGTAATTCTTAAATTATCTTGTGCTGCATTTAAAAAATCTAATCCAAATTTTGTGGGATTTTTATCTTTTGTCCAATAATTTATTTTTAGATTATTACCCTTACCTTTTTGTACGTACGTACCCCAGTGAGTGGCAATAAATTTTTTTGACATTAATCCCTTTTAACAAAAATAAAATAATATCTTTATTAATATGATTAAATATTGCTTTTTTCAAAGCTATAATTAGAGTTTAAATATATAATTTTTGAGGAGAGAATATATGCCAATAACTCACGCTTTTCCTAAAGAAGAATTAGCAAGTCGTTTAGTTGCTGTTCGTCAAGAAATGAAAAAAAACAACTTAGATGCTATTTTAGTAGCTGTTCCTGAAAATATTTATTATTTAACTGGATTGGACCATTGGGGTTACTTTGCATGTCATGTTCTTTTTGTTCCATTAGAAGGAGATATGATTCTGATATGTAGACAAATGGAACAAGTATCTGTTGAGAGATATGTGTTAAACGCAAACTTTTATGGATTTAAAGATTATGAAAATCCTGCAGATTTTATTTTCAAAGCAATTAAAGACTCAAAATGTGATACTTCAAATATTGGAATTGAAAAAAATTCTTTATTTTTAACACCAGCTATTTACGAAGAAGTAACTAACAAATTAAGTAAAGCTAATTGTTCTAACTGTTCAGGATTAATTGATGAATTAAGGCAGGTAAAATCACCCCTTGAAATCGAATATACAAGAAAAGCAGCTGAGGCTGCTGATGTAGGCGCTTTAGCGGCGATAGAAGCGGCAAAGGATGGTGCAAGTGATAGAGACATATCAGCAGAAATGCATTCTGCTATGATCAAAGCTGGTAGTGAATACGCAGGCTTTGGTCCATTTATTCGAATGACTGATCGTCTTAATGAAGAACATACGACTTGGAGAGGCGATGTAATGAAGACTGGTGATGCGCTGTATATTGAACACGCAGGTTCATATAAAAAATATCAAGCGCCAATGGGACGTCTTATATTTATTGGTGAAAAACCTCATGATGCGGATTTTGCAGCGGATTTGAGTAATAAGGCAGGTGAAGCACAACTTAAAGCTATAAAGCCTGGAGCAACTACAGGAGATGTGTATAAAGCATGGCAAGATGTTGTTGATGCGGCTGGTTTACCTGAATACAGACGTCATCATTGTGGCTACTTAGTTGGGATTGCTTTTCCTCCAAGCTGGGTTGGAGGAAGTATGGTTACAGGCCTAGCACCAAATAGTAAAAGAATTTTAAAAGTTGGTATGGTTTTTCATACTCATTCTTGGTTGATGTGGAGTGGTAAGGGAGATTTCTTTTATTCAAATACAGTAATTCTAACTGAAAATGGTGCTGAGGTATTAACCAATAAAACACCTACCAGCCTGATAGTGACATAATATTCATGTCTAAGGATTTTTTTTCTAAAGAAGAATTTAAACAAAGGTGGGACAAAGTTCGAAGTTCGATGAAAAAATTTAATATTGAACTTTTAATGGTAATATCGCCAACTAACATAAATTATTTAATTGGTACTCCTGCTAAAGGATACCAAGAATTTGAAGTTTTATTTTTTCCAATTGATTCTGATCCAATTATTATGATGACTAGAAGATCTGAAGTGGAAATGATGAATGAGCATTCACTGGCAGATGAAGTACATGGATGGGGTGGCCAAGAACCTGAAGATCCTATTGATGCCACACACAAACTAATGGAAGAAAAAAAACTCTTAAAAAAAAGAATTGGGATTGAAGTACCTTATTATTACCTTCATCCATTTGAATACAACAAAATTAATGAAATACTAGGAGACTCAATTGTTCATATTTCAACAGATCTAATTGGAGAAATAAAACTGCTAAAATCAGAAACGGAATTGAAATATGTTCGCAAAGCTTCTGAAATTGCAGATATAAGTTTCAATGCTGGATTAAAAACAATAAAGCCAGGAATATCCGAAAGAGAAATATCAGCTACTATTCATTATGAGATGTTTATGAATGGTGGAGATATACCTTCTAGTCCAATGAATTTTCTAACCGGAGATAGATCCATGTTTGCACATGGTGAACCATCAGATAAAAAATTACAGGATGGAGATTTCATGCATTTACAGTTTGGATCTCACTATAGAAGATATTGTTGCACAATTGGAAGAAATATGTGTGTTGGTAAACCAAGTGAAAGAATGAAAGAAATATTTAATGTTATAAAAGAGGCTGGAGATGCATGTATTGCAGAGATGGGTCCTGGTAAAGAAGTAAGAAAAGCACACAATATAGCAAAATCAATAATTGAAAAAGCAGGTATGGAGAAGTATCGCTTACATATGACTGGTTACGCAGTAGGAATAGCATTTCCACCAACATGGGTTGAACCTTTAATAGTTGATGGATCTTCTGAACGTGTATTTGAGCCAGGCATGGTTATAGCAATTGAACCTCCTGCATTTAGCTATGAAGATAAAATAGGAGTAAGATTAATTGATAATATTATTATAACTAATGAAGGTGTTGAGGTTTTATCTAAAACATCTAGAGAGTTATATATATTATAAAATATCAAAATGATTTCATTAGATAGAATTTTAGAGTCTCATAAAAAAATTTCACCGTACATTAACCATACCCCCTTAGTGACATCCGATTTATTATCCCAAAATAGGACCGTTAAATTAAAATTAGAATCTCTTCAAAAAACAGGTTCATTTAAATTAAGAGGTGCAACAAATAAGTTACTTTCTTTAACAAATGATGAAAAACAGAAAGGTGTAATTGCTGTTTCAACAGGCAACCATGGAAAAGGCGTTGCTTTTGCTTCGAGTAAACTGGGTATTAAGTCTACAATTTATATGTCAAAAATGGTTCCACAATACAGAAAAGAAGCCATAGAAGCATTAGGAGCAAATGTTGAAATTTATGGATCAAATAGTGATGAAGCAGATATGTATGCTAGAGAAATTTCAAATAAAAATAATATTCCTTTTATTCATCCATTTGATGACGAAGATGTTATTGCAGGCCAGGGAACTGTCGGTATAGAAATGTTAAATGATTTTCCTGAAGTAGATACAGTAATAATTCCAACTTCAGGTGGTGGGTTAATTGGAGGAATTGCACTCGCATTAAAATTGCAAAAGCCTGATATAAAAGTAATTGCTGTTTCTATGGAAAGAGGACCATCTATGTATGAAAGTTTAAAGCATGGTAAACCAGTCGATGTAGAAGAACTAGAAACATTGGCTGATTGTTTAGGTGGTAGTATAGGTTTAGAAAATAAATACACCTTTGATATTGCTCAAAAAACAATTGATGATTTTATTTTAGTTAGTGAGGAAAAAATAGCTGAAGGAATTCGATTAAATTTTCACGAACATAGATTAGTAACAGAGGGAGCAGCAGCGACCAGTGTAATAGTAGCAAAAGACAATCTATCAAAACACTTAGGTAAAAATATAATTTGTTTAATTTGTGGTGGTAATATTGATACTGAATTATTTTCAAAATTAATTTTATGACAGTTTTCTTAAAATTAGATGATATCAAGAAATGTGTTCAACTAAATGAACAGCTCATTCCAGTTATTGAGGATGCTTTTAAGAATTTAGCTAATGGAAATACCATTATGCCACCTATTCAACGACTTGATGTTCATAAATATAATGGTGAAACTGATGTTAAAGCAGCTTACATTGAGGGATTAGATAGTTATGCAATAAAAATAGCTTCAGGTTTTTTTGATAATCCTAAACTTGGTATTCCATCAAGCAATGGTATGATGATATTATTAGACTCTAAAACAGGTGTTATTAAATCAATATTATTAGATGAAGGTTATTTAACAGATGTTCGTACCGCAATTGCTGGATCAATCGCTGCAAAATATTTATCCAATCCAGAATCAACAAAAGCAGGTATCATAGGTGCTGGCTTACAAGCAAAGTTACAACTTGAAGCATTAAAATTAGTTCGTCCTATTAGTACAGTATTTATATGGTCACGAGATAGAGAAAAACTGATTAATTTTGAAAGAGAAATTCAGTATTTAGGTCTTGATATAAAAAAATGTTCTTCAATTGAAGAATTAGTTAAACTATCAGATATAGTTGTTACAACTACACCAAGTAAGTCGCCCTTAATTAAAAGTGATTGGTTGAAGAAAGGACTACACATAACCGCTATGGGCTCAGATGCCGAAGAAAAAAACGAAATAGATCCCGATATAATAAAAAAATGTGACACTTATATTCCTGATAGTCAGCCTCAAACAGCAGTATTAGGTGAATTACACCACGCTATTAAGGCTAATATAATTTCCGTAAATGAAAATTTTAATGAAATAGGAGAAGTTATTTTAAATCCAGCATTAGGAAGAAAAAATAAAGAGGATATCACTTTATGTGATTTAACTGGCACAGGTGTTCAGGATACTGCTATAGCTAGGTTTACTTTTGATATCGCAATGAAAAAAAATTTAGGTACAAGGTTATAAATTATGAACGAACAAATAATAGATAAAACATCAAGATATTTTAGGGATAGAGGAATAGTGCTTCCAACAATTTCTGAATTACAAAATCCACATATTATAAATGAAGAAGTTAAATCAAATTTAAAATCGATTGATAAAGATGCAGCTGATCCAAAAAATTTATTTAGAGTTCACTGGTTTAATAATAGAGATCACTCGAACTTTTCAAATGTTCCAGAGCACATTGTTTTACCAGATGAATTTACAGGAGTTGAAGCAAAGATAATTGTTAATATAGGAAGATTATTTCCTATGATAACAGCACATAAAGTTTTAGCAGCTTATGGATGCTTATTACCTAGAATTCTTAATGGTAGTTTTGATTATGAAAAACAAAAAGCTGTTTGGCCATCAACCGGAAACTATTGCAGAGGAGGAGTTGCTATTTCAAGAATACTTGGTTTAAAAAGTGTTGCAATTTTACCTGAAGGGATGAGTCAAGAAAGATTTAATTGGTTAGAAAAATGGGTTGAGAATAAAAATGATATAATTAAAACTAAAGGTACTGAGAGTAATGTCAAAGAAATTTACGACGCTTGTAATGAGCTAAAAAAAGATCCAAATAATGATATTATCAACCAATTCGATGAATATTATAACTATGCAATTCACCGTTCAGTTACGGGTCCTTCGTTTGAAAAATCTTTTTTACAAGTAAAAGGTGATACAGACTTAAAAGCAAGATTTTATGTTAGTGCATCGGGATCAAGTGGCACACTCGCTGCAGGAGATTACTTAAAAGACAAGTTAAATGCAAAGATAGCTGTTGTGGAAGCCTTAGAGTGCCCAACTTTGCTGAATAATGGCTATGGTGAACATAATATACAAGGAATAGGTGACAAACATGTCCCCCTAATTCATAATGTAATGAATTCAGACTTTGTTGTAGGTATTACAGATCGTGCAACTAATAATTTGAATATGATGTTTAATACAGAGATTGGTCAAGAATACTTAACTAGAAAAAAAGGTTTTGATAATAATTTTGTAAAAAGACTTCCAGAATTCGGTTTTTCTGCAATAGCCAATATATTAGCTTCAATTAAATTAGCTAAATATATGAAATTAGGTAAAGAAGATGCAATTGTCACAGTTGCAACAGATGGAGCAGATTTATATCTTTCAGAATTAAATAAAACCAAGGAAGAATTTAAAAATATATATGATGAAACTACGTGTGGTGAAATATTTGGAGAATTCTTAAAAGGTGCAAATACTGATAATACATTAGAGCTTAATCAAAGAGATAAAGAAAGAATTTTCAATCTTGGTTATTATACTTGGGTGGAGCAACAAGGAATCAATTTAGATGATTTTGAAAAAAGAAGAAGCCAAAATTTTTGGGATCATCATTATAAACAAATGCTCTCATTAGATGATAAGATTAAAGAATTTAATAATATTAATTAAAAATGAAAACACAGACTTTACATAATCAATTAGTTGAGTGGAGACATGATTTACATATGCATCCTCAAATAAGTTTTGAAGAAGAATATGCTTCAAATAAAGTTACATCGCTCCTTAAAGAATTTGGAATAGAGGTTCATCAAGGAATTGCAAGAACTGGAGTAGTTGGAGTATTAAAAAAAGGAAAAAGTTCTAAATCAATAGGCATTAGGGCTGATATGGACGCGCTTCCAATACATGAAATAAATAACTTTAATTATAAATCTAAATTTGAAAATAGAATGCATGCATGTGGTCATGATGGTCATACAACAATGTTACTTGGAGCTGCAAAATATTTATCAGAAAAAGGAAACTTTAATGGAACTGTGTATTTTATTTTTCAACCCGATGAGGAAAATACATTTGGTGCTAGAACAATGATTGATGAAGGTTTATTTGAAAAATTTAGTATTGATGAAGTATATGCAATGCACAATATTCCTAATATGAAAATTGGAACTTTTGGAACAAGAAAAGGCGTTATAACTGCTAGTGAAAATTTATTTGAAATAGATATAAAAGCAAAAGGCGGGCATGCAGCATTACCTCATATGGGTGTTGATGCTATAACTGTGGGATCGCAAATAGCAGTTGCCTTGCAATCCATTGTTTCAAGAAAATTAAACCCAGCAGACAATGGTATAGTTTCTATTACTGAATTTATAACAGATGGAAAAAAAAATGTTTTACCTGGTAATGTAAAAATGACCGGAGATGCCAGAGCATTATCAAAAAAAACAAATGAAGTTATTGCATCAAAAATGTTGCAGATTGTTGAGGGCATTTGTAGTGCACATGGCGTAGATGGTAGTGTTAAATATGAAACTACCTGTCCAGTAACATTTAATTCAAAAGATCAAGCTGATTGTGCTACTAATGCTGCAATCTCATTACTTGGTAATGAAAATTGTGATGGTGATATTGAGCCACGATTATTTTCTGAAGACTTCTCAATAATGTCAGAAGAAAAACCTGGCTGTTTTGTTTTAATGGGGAATGGTACTGAAGGTTCCCATGCAAAACCTTTACATTCTCCAGATTATGATTTTAATGATGAGCTATTGGTGATAGGATCTTCCTATTGGAGTGAATTGGTTGAACAGCAACTAAAATAATATTTATTTAAACGGAGAAAATAGAATGTTCGAAAAAAATCTAAATAAATTAAGAGAAAAAATGAATGAACACGATATTGATTTAGCTATTATTACTGATGATGATAATTTGTATTACTTTACGGGCTATCATGATTTTCTTCATATGGATTTTAATAGACCTACTATTCTTCTAGTTCCCAAAGATGACAAAAGTATTCTAATCACACCTTTGCTTGATGTTCTTTTAGTCCCAGAAAATACTCCAGTTGATAAAATTGAAACTTGGAATGATGGTATTGGTAAAGAATGGAAAGAATTTTTACCTGCAATTATAAATAAATATAAAAACATATTCTGTGAAAAATATAAAATTAATGCAACAGTAAGCCATTATTTAACTGAATTATTACAAGGTAAAACAATGGGCAATGTTACACCTTTTTTAAATGATATACGTATGATTAAATCTTCAGAAGAATTACAAATAGCAAGACATGCGGGTGAAGTCGCTATGGCAATGATGGAAGGAGCAAAATCAGTAATTGCAGATAATGTACCTCAGTATGAAATTGCTTTAGCTCAATCTCAAGCTGGAACTAGAAAAGCAGCAGAGCTATTAAAAGCACATTATCCAGATAGTCCTAATATGTCACCTAACATTCATTTCCTACCGGTTATTACGTCAGGTAAAGAACTGCCATATACTCATCGACGTGCATCAACAAAACTAGTTAAAAAAGGAGAACCTGTTTTTTGTTGTTATTGTGGTTCTACAAATTTTCATAGATTTAAGTTGGGATTTGATAGAGTGTTTTGGGTTAATGAAATTAAAGATGAAAGTCAAATTAAAGCATTTGAAGTAGCAGTAAAATCACAAAAAGCTGCACTTAGTGTTTTAGGCCCTGGAGTTACTGCAGAAGAAGTGCATGCTGCTTATGCTGATACTATTCAAGCAGAAGGTTATCCCTATCCAACGTTTAGATGTGGAAGAGGTACAGGATTTAGTTTCCTAGAAGAACCTCAACTAGTAGTTGGCAATAAAACTGTTTTAAAGCCAGGCATGGTATTTGCTGTAGATGGAGGAAGTAGTGCAAAGGATTTTAGAGGTCAAGTAGGAGATAGTTTTATAATAACTGAAAATGGATACGAACAAATTACACATCACTCAAAAGCTATTGAAGATCTAATTATTAATTAATGCAAGAAATTCAAATCTATAACGCTCATTGTTGTGGTGAAATAGGAGATGTAATTGTTGCTGGAAATATAGATCTAAAAGGAAACACGATTCTTGATCAATCAAAATTTTTATATGAAGATAAAAAATTAAGAAATTTTTTATTAAATGAACCAAGAGGAGGCGTTTTTAAACATTTTAATTTAATAGTTCCTCCTAATAATGAAAACGCCAAAGCTGGATTTATTATTATGGAACCAGAAGATAATCCACCCATGAGCGGTTCTAATAGTATTTGTGTAGCTACAGTACTTCTTGAAAAAGGTATTATAAAAATGGAGGATCCAATCACTGAATTTATGCTCGAGGCTCCTGGAGGTATTATACCTATAAAAGCATTTATAAAGAATAATAAAGTAAAATTTGTTGAAGTACAAAACTTGCCATCTTTTGTTGATCAACTTGAAGTAAAACTTAAAACTCCTTCATATGGTGAAATAATTGTTAGCACCGTATTTGGAGGTGATAGTTTTGTTATTTGTAATGCAAGTGATTTTAATTTAACTATAGAAAGTAACAATGCTGATAAATTTGTTAAAATTTCAAAAGAGATCGTTAGAGAAGCGAACATTAGCTTAGGATTTAATCATCCCACACTTCCAAGTCTAAATTATATTTCTTTTTGTCAGTTTATTGAGCCAATAAAATCTAATGATTTTAATCAAAAAGAGGGTTGGAATACTGTTTGTATCAGACCTGGTAAGTTGGATCGCTCACCTTGTGGAACTGGAACTTCTGCACGATTAGCACTTATGTATGCTAAAAATGAAATACAACTTAATGAGAAATTTATATCAAGATCTATAATAGGGTCTTCATTTGAAACTTTTATTTTGAAGGAATATAAAAAAGAAAATAAACAAATGATCATTCCATCAATAAAAGGGTCTGCTTTTATTACAGGAGAGCAAAAACTATATATTTCTAAAGATGATCCTTTCCCAGAAGGGTATAAATTAAATGATACATGGCCAAGTAGTTAGATGCTTTTTGATTTC
>CEUJ01113603.1_pt1 | contig 19378 bp, 13 predicted proteins | sample 361531 | NCBI WGS metagenome assembly CEUJ01 (sample SAMEA2622842, study PRJEB7988) | marine metagenome | biome: marine biome (ENVO:00000447); feature: marine epipelagic mixed layer (ENVO:xxxxxxxxx); material: "saline water (ENVO:00002010), including plankton (ENVO:xxxxxxxx)" | depth 140 m | reverse complement strand
AAAAAAAAAAAAAATTAAAATAAAGGGACTATCAATTAATAGCAAGAAAATTAAAAAAGGTTATATTTTTTTTGCTATCAAAGGGAATAAGACTAACGGTGAAAAATTTATCAAGGAAGCTGTGTCAAATGGAGCAGCTGCTATTATATGCTCAGAAAAATGTAAATATACTAGTAAGCACATACCAATTATAAAAACAAAAAGTGTTAGAGGAGATTTAAGTAAAATTTCATCGAAATTCTATAAACTTAAACCTAAGAACATAATTGCAGTAACAGGGACTAATGGCAAAACCTCTGTAGCAGATATGTTTTACCAAATCTTGAATTTAAATAAAGTTCCCTCCGCTTCAATAGGGACTCTAGGGATAAAATATAAAGGGAAAATTATCAAATCAAATTTAACATCGCCCGATACAATATTTTTACATAAAATTTTGGAAAAAATTAAGAAGAATAAAATTGATAATGTAATCATTGAAGCTTCAAGTCATGGATTAGATCAAAAAAGACTTGATAATTTAGATTTTAAAGCTGGCATATTTACAAATTTGAGTCAGGATCACCTAGACTATCACAAAAATATGAGATCATATCTGAATTCCAAGCTACAATTGTTTAAGAAAAACCTTAGTGCAAATAAAACTATAATTTCTGATAAAAGCATTAAAGAGTTTCCACTTTTAAAAAAAATTTCCTTAAAAAGGAATATGAAATTAATTGATATTAGTTCGATTGAAGAAAGATTAAAAAATCAATCAATATTGGAACTAAATCAATTTGAAATTAAAAATCTTTCAATGGCTATAGCTGCAGCCAAATTATGTAAATTAACTGAAAAACAAATTTACAAATCATTAAGCAAAATTAAATCTGTTAATGGCAGATTGGAACATGTAAAAACGTTTTCCAATAATGTAAAAGTTTATATCGATTTTGCTCATACTCCAGATGCACTATTCAAATCGATACAATCATTAAAGAGCTCTCATGGAGAAAATATTTCATTGGTATTTGGTTGTGGAGGTGATAGGGACTTTAAAAAAAGACCCCTAATGGCAAAAATTGCTAGCGCTAACTGCAAAAAAATTTATGTTACTGATGATAATCCAAGGAATGAAAATCCAAAAAAGATTAGAGAAAAACTAGTAAAAAATATTAAGAATAAAAAATGTTTCAATATTGGAAATAGAAATAAAGCGATTAAAACTGCTATTTTAAAAGCTGAGCCAAATGAAACTATCTTAGTAGCGGGTAAAGGGCATGAAGTAGAACAAATTTACAAAAATACCATAATCTCAATTTCTGATAAAAAAATAATAAAAAAACTCAAATTAAAAATAAAAAGCTTATCAAAAAAAAAGCAGAATTTTTTACAAAATAAAATAATACTTAATGAAATTCAAAAAAAAGTAAAAGCAGAAAACTTTCATGGAATTTCAATCGACTCTAGAGTAGTTAAAAAAGATAATTTATTTTTAACAATAAAAGGAAAGAATAACGATGGAATAGAATTTATTGATGAAGCATTTAAAAAAGGTGCTAAATATATAGTCTCATCTAAAAAAATTAATAATCGTAAAAATAAAGTAATTAAAGTTTCAAATGAAATTAAATTTTTAAACGAATTTGCAAAAAAAAAGAGACAGATCACAAAAGCTAAAATTATTGCAATTACAGGAAGTGCAGGCAAAACTTCTTTAAAAAATTTAGTAAAAAACTTACTTCAAAATTTCGGTGAAACTTTTTGTTCTCCAAAATCATATAACAATCATTTTGGAGTGCCTATAAGCTTATCACATCTTAGTACTAAGCATAAATTTGGTGTTTTTGAGGTGGGGATGAGTAAATCAGGTGAGATAAATAATTTATCTGAAATGATCAAACCTCATGTTAGCTTTATAACAAACGTTGGGGAGGCACATATTGAAAATTTTAAAAACCTAAAAGGCATAGCTGATGCCAAAGGTGAGATTATAGATAATACAAAAAAAAATGGTACAATAATTTTAAATCGTGATGACAATTACTTCAATTACTTAGAAAATAAAGCAAAATTAAAAAACTTAAAAATTGTTTCTTTTGGAATGAGCTCTAAATCTGATGTTCATCCAATTTCAATATCTAAAAATAAAAAAAATAGAAAATTAAAATTACAAATTTGTAGTCAAGTTTTAAACTTGAAAGTTGGTAATGTTAATATACATAATGTTTTATCATCTATAGCATTGTTAAAAGTATTAAATCTTGATTTAAAAAAGATAAAAAATTTTTTTGTTGCTTATCAACCAGATGACGGAAGAGGCAAGATACATAAAATAAAAAGATATAAAAAAAATTTCAAGCTAATTGATGAGAGTTATAATGCAAATCCTTTGTCAGTTAAAAATGCTATAGATAATTTTAATTTAATCAAAAAGAGAAATTTTAAAAAATACTTGCTACTAGGCGATATGCTTGAACTAGGTCGAAAATCTGACATTTTACACAAAGATTTGTCAAAAGTTATTAACAATTCAGACGTAGACAAAGTATTTATTAAAGGTGTCAAAACTCTTATTACATATAAAAATATCAGAAAAAAGAAGCGTGGTAATATTTTTCAGCTAGAAGAAGATGTAGATTTTACTTTAAAAAATATTATAGCTAATAATGATTACTTAATGATTAAAGGTTCTAACGCTACTGGATTAAATAGTTTAAGCAAAAGAATAATCAAAGGAAATTAAATGTTGTTTCAATTTTTTACCTCACTAATTGAACAGTACTCTTTTTTTAATGTCTTCAAATATTTGACATTTAGAACTGGTTTATCAGTGATGACCTCTCTTGTAGTTGTATTTATAATAGGAGGTCCGCTTATAAAGATTTTCTCAGAGAAAATGATAACTGGCCCAATAAGGCAAGATGGACCAATTGACCATATTGTTAAAAAATCTGGCACCCCCACAATGGGAGGGGTAATAATTATTATTGGTATTATTTCGAGTACTTTGCTTTGGTCAGATTTGACAAATATTTATGTTTGGACACTGATATTCGTATCGTTAAGTTTAGGTGGTTTAGGTTTAATTGATGACATATTAAAAATAAAATTTAAAAATTCTAGTGGCTTAAAATCTAGATATAAGTTTACAGGCCAATTAATAATTGGAGCTTTAACTTTGGCCATATTGATAAAATTTTCTGAACATGAATATTTATTCGAGCTTTATTTTCCTTTTTTTAAGAATTTAGTAATACATTTGGGATTATTTTTTATTCCATTTGGTTTATTTGTAATTATCGGTGCATCAAATGCTGTAAATCTAACCGATGGGCTTGATGGATTAGCCACTGTGCCTGTGATGTTAGTAGCACTTTCATTCACATTAATTTCTTATGTTGTTGGCAATACAATTTTTTCTGAATACCTTCAAATTCAATATATACCAGACGTTGGCGAACTCTCGATTTTTTGTGGTTCAATTGTAGGATCTTGTCTTGGTTTTCTTTGGTATAACGCACCACCTGCTAAAATATTTATGGGTGATACAGGCTCGCTTTCTTTAGGCGGGTCTTTAGCTGCCATCGCAATTATTGTTAAACACGAAATTGTTCTGGCAATAGTAGGAGGATTGTTTGTTTTGGAAACTATATCAGTAATAATACAAGTTATATCTTTTAAGTTTACTGGTAAAAGGATTTTTAAAATGGCGCCAATACATCACCACTTTGAAAAAAAGGGTTGGGCAGAATCAACTATTGTAATTCGCTTCTGGATCATAGCTATAATCTTAGCTTTAGTTGGATTGGCCACTTTAAAACTTAGATAACATGATTTCAGAAAACAATTTACAAAAACTATCCTTTTTAGTTTATGGACTCGGTATAACCGGAAAATCTGTTGTAAAGTTTTTTGAAAAAAATAATATCAAAAACTACCAAGTATGGGACGATAAAGATAAAATTTTATTTAAAAAAAAAAGACCAAGTAATTTATCAAAAGTCTTTAAAGAAGTTAATTATATTGTTTTAAGTCCCGGAGTTAGTCTTAAAAATTCAATTAAAGGAAATAATTTATCTAAATATAAAAAAAAAATAATTTCAGATATAGATTTAATTTATTTAAGTAAAAATTTTTTTAAGAGCATAGTTGTAACCGGAACAAATGGGAAATCTACGACGTGTAAAATCATACATCATGTTTTAGAAAAAAATAATTATAAATCTTTATTAGGTGGAAATATTGGCACTCCTGTTCTCAGCTTAAATACGAAAAAAAATAGTTTTTTAATTATTGAAGCATCGTCTTTCCAACTAGCTCATTCAAAATTTATTCAACCTGATTATGCATTATTACTAAATATAACTAATGATCATCTTGATTGGCATGGAAGTATGAAAAATTATGTAGAATCTAAATTCAAGATATTTAAGAGTCAAACAAAAAACCAGTACTCAATTATTGGTGATAAATTAAAATCCATCTTTAAAAAAAAAAAATTATTGGGAAAATTAATTGTTCCAAAAGTTAAAAATTATCAAAAGCTAAAATCTAAATTTAACAATTTTTATTTGAAATCTAGTATTAACGATGAAAATATGTCTTATGTCTTAGAACTGTTCAAACTTTTAAAAATAAGTGAAAAATCATTTCTTAAATCTTTAAATACATTTAGTGGTTTACCACATCGATATGAAATTTTTCTTAAAAAGAAAAATTTTGTTTTCATAAATGACTCTAAAGCTACTTCATTCGAGGCAACCAAGTTTGCTTTAAAAAATACAAAAAATGTGTATTGGATTGTTGGAGGTCTTCCAAAAAAAAATGATAATATAAATTTAAAAAGCCTTAAAAAAAATATTATCCGGTCTTACATAATTGGTAAAAATGTAAATTTTTTCAAAAATAAGCTTCAAAAGAGTATTAATTGCTTTGTTGCAAAAAATATAAAAAATTCCATAACTGCAATTTTTAAGGATATTAAGCTTTTTAATAAAAAAGAGAATAATATTTTATTCAGCCCAGCAGCTGCATCTTTCGATCAATTTAAAAATTTTGAAAAAAGAGGCGACGAATTTAAAAAAATAAGTAAAAATTATGCTAGGAAAATTATTTAAATTAACATTTATTAATTATTGGCGTGATATTGATAAAAAAATTTTCTTTTGTTTTATAACTTTATTCCTGCTAGGACTATTTTTTTCATTTTCATCTACCTCTTCACTAGCAGGGGAAAGACTAAATAAAGACTATTATTTTTTCTTTTCTAAACATCTATTTTTTACTTTTTTAGCATTGATTGTTATGGTTTTCATTTCTGCAATAGAAACCTCTCTTTTAAAAAAATTTATTATTCCTTTTTTTATAATTTCTTTTATATTTTTGGCTTTAGTTCCTCTTTTTGGTGTTGAAGTTAAGGGGGCTAAAAGATGGCTGGATTTTTATTATTTTAGATTTCAACCCATCGAGTTATTAAAACCTTTTTTCATCTTAGCCACAGTTAGAATTTTAACGCTCGAAAAATTAAAAAAATCAAAAATGAAATACTTTTTAAGTGTTTTATTATTATCATCTGTAATTATACTTCTAATTGATCAACCTGATTTAGGACAAACAATTTTATTAATTGGAAGTTGGGTTGCAACGATATTTATTTCAGGAGTTAATTTATTTTACGTTATCGGCTTTTTTTTGTTTTTTTTAATTTCATTAAGTTCACTTTTATTTTTGATGCCAGAAAAATTTGGTTACATTGTTAATCGCCTAGTATCTTTTGTTGATCCAAGCAAGGGTGACAAATTTCAGTCTTCATCTGCGCTTGATGCTATTAAACTTGGTGGTTTAAAAGGCCAAGGCATGGGCGAGGGAATTTTGAAGGATAGTGTTCCTGAAGCTCACACAGATTATATAATTGCAATAATTTCTGAAGAATACGGCTCAATAATCTCAGTAATAATAATTTTAATATTTTTATTTATTTCTTTTAGGATAATTAAAAATTGTATTAGCCAAGAAGATCAATTAATCAAAATTTCTCTCTGTGGTCTTTCTGCGCTTATGATATTTCAAACTTTTATTCATGTAGGTGTTAATACAAGTCTTATACCTACTACTGGTATGACTTTACCTTTTTTAAGTTACGGCGGTTCATCTTTAATTGGCAGCGCTATATTGGCCGGTATAATTTTAAATTATACAAAGAATAGAGTATTTCTTTATGATTAAAAAGATTAAAGTGATAATAGCAGCTGGTGGAACTGGCGGACATGTGTTTCCAGGTTACAATTTAGCTGAGCATCTTACAAAAAAAAACTTTGAGGTTATAATAGCTACAGACAAAAGGGGTTATAAATATTTAAAAAAATTTGATGGAGTAAAAATATCGATATTGCCATCTGCACCATTGATAATAAAAAACATTTTTACACTATTTTACTCTTCAATTTTAATTTTAATCTCCTTCATTAGATCTTTTATATTTTTAATTTTCAATAGACCTACGATCATTTTTGGAATGGGTGGATATGCTTCTTTTACTATTTGTATTGCCGCATATATTTTAAGAATAAAATTTGTAATTTACGAAAATAATTTGATAATTGGAAAAGCCAATAAGTATCTACTACCTTTCACTAAAAAGATTATTGTATCTAATAAAAAATTAGAGGGAATACCAATTAAATATCAAAATAAGATTGTGGAAATAGGCAATATAATTAAAAAAGAAATATTAAATTTTTCAAAAATAAATAATGAAAATATTGGTTTAAAAAAATTTAATATTCTTATACTTGGAGGAAGCCAGGCCGCAAAAATATTTGCTGAAAAACTTCCGATTATTTTTGAAGAATGTTTAAATTATGGAATTTCTCTTAAAATTTATCAACATTGTCTTTCTAATCAAAATGAAAAACTAAAATCGATTTATGAAAAATTAGATATAGATTTTGAAATTTTTAATTTTAGTCATAATCTGACTGATTACTTTTCAAAAGTTAATTTAGCAATAACGCGATCAGGTGCTTCGATTTCAGCAGAGCTAGTAAATGCAAATATCCCTTTCATTTCAGTACCTTTACCAACCTCAGCCGATGCTCACCAGCTAAAAAATGCGAATTATTATGCAAAGAATAATTTAGCCTTTTTAATAGAAGAAAAAGATATAAGCAATAAACTCTTCACTCTTATCAAAGACATTCATGGAAATATTTCTTTACTGGATAAAATCGTAATTAACCAGCGACAATATTCTGACAAAAATGTCTATAACAATATCGATAAACTAATAAAAAATATATTTGATGAAAAAAATTAATTTAGGACAAAAAGAAATTATTCACTTTGTTGGGATAGGAGGTATTGGCATGAGTGGTCTCGCTCAGATTATGAGTAATATGGGATTTAAAATTCAAGGAAGCGATCAAAATAAAAACAAAAATACCGTAAGCTGTTCAAAAGCAGGTATAAAAGTATTTATTGGTCACTCCAAAAAAAATGTTAAAAGTTCTACATTACTAGTTCGTTCGTCGGCTATAAAAAATAGTAACAGCGAAATAATCTATGCAAGATCTAAAAAAATACCTATTTACTCAAGAGCTGAGATACTTGCAGATGTAGTATCTTTAAAAAAAAATATAATTATTACAGGTTCTCATGGTAAAACAACTACCACATCCTTAGTTTCAAAAATTCTATCAGATCAAAAACTCGATCCTACAATCGTTAACGGTGGAGTAATTAATTCATTTAAAAGTAACGCAAAATTAGGAAAAGGAGAGTGGGCGATTTTAGAGGCAGATGAGTCTGATGGAAGTTTTCTTAAATTACCTATAAATTACTCAATTGTTACAAATATAGATTACGAACATATTGACTACTACAAAAATTTTAAGAATTTAGAAAATTCTTTTATGAAATTTATTGAAAAAACTCCTCCAACAGGAAAATCAATAGTTTGTGTTGATGATAAAAATGTAAAAAAGATTTTAAAAAAAATAAAAAATAAGAATATTCTCACTTATGGTGAGAACAAAAAAGCTAATTATAGAATTTCAAATATTAAATATAGAATTGATTATTCAAGTTTTGATTTAAGTTATAAGGATATTAAAAAAAATAATATTAAGATTAAAAATATACAATTAAAATTATTAGGCAAACATAATGTATTAAATGCTACTGCTGCTATAACTGCTTGTCTAAATCTTGGCGTTAATCACAATATAATTAAAAGATCATTAAAAAAATTTTCAGGTGTTCAAAGAAGAATGACAAAAATATTTACAAAAAAAGGTAATGATTTTTACGATGATTATGCTCACCATCCTACAGAAATAAAATCGATACTAGATGGTGTTAAAAATGTTTATAAGAATAGAAAAATTATTTCTGTTTTTGAACCACACAGGTATTCTAGAGTAATGTCCTTGAAAGAGGAATTTGCTAAATCTTTCAGAAAATCAAACTTAGTCCTTCTATGTCCTATTTACCCTGCTGGTGAAAAAAAAAATTTAAGGTTTAATACACTAGAGTTTGCTAATTTAATTTCTAAACTTTCAAGTATTCAGGTTGTAGTCATTCGAAATATCAAAGAAATAGAATACTTTTTAAAAAAAAATTTAATAAGTAACGAAATTATTATAGGAATGGGAGCCGGTTCAATTTCTAAACATATGAGGGATCTTAAAACCGTATTATGAGTCAAAAACAAGAATTGATAAATAAATTCTACAATAATATTTCTGATAATGCTAAGCTTGCTCACTATAGCTGGTTTAATCTAGGAGGACCTGCAGAACTTTTATTCAAACCAAATGATAAATCCCAGTTGATTGAATTTTTAAAAGAAAATAAAAAGAATAATTTAAAAATAACAATTCTAGGAGCGGGTTCCAATACCCTTATAAGGGATAAAGGTATTAAAGGAGTGGTAATAAAACTTAGTTCAAAATTTTCAAGAATTAATCTAATAAATAAAGATACAATTGAGGTCGGCGCAGCTGCACTCGATCGAAAAGTTTCCAACTTTGCTAAAAACAACAATATTAAAAATCTTGAATTTCTATCATGTATACCAGGGTCTATTGGTGGAGCAGTTATCATGAACAGCGGTTGTTATGGATATGATATTTCAAAAGTTTTAATCTCAATTAAAGTTATTGATTTTACTAATTGTGAAGAGCGAGAGATTAAACGGGATGATATTAAATTTTTATATCGAGGGACTAATTTGCCAAACAATATAATTATAACTTCTGTAAAATTAAAAGGTGAAACTGGTTTAAAACATGAAATTGAAAATAAACAAAATGAATTAATAGAGAGAAAAAAATTATCTCAACCAAGTCAAATTAAAACGTGTGGTAGCACTTTTAAAAACTATAGTACCGAAAAAAAAGCATGGGAATTAATTAAGGAAACAGGTTGTGATAAATTTAAGGAGGGAGACGCTTTAATTTCCAAAAAGCATTGTAATTTTTTTGTTAACAATGGGAAAGCTACTTCCACTGATATAGAAAAACTAATCAACAAAGTTAGACAAGCAGTTGTTGATAAAACAGGGGTTAATCTAGAATTAGAGATTAAAATTGTTGGTGAATAAAAAAAGATTTAAAAAAGTACTAGTCGTACTTGGCGGGACATCAGGAGAGAGAAAAGTAAGTCTTGATAGTGGAAAAGCATGTATTAAGGCCTTAAAGAAAAAAAAATACTTAGTAAAAATATTTGATCCAAAATTAAAAAATTTTAATTTAATTGATAAACAAAAAATAGATGTAATTTTTAACGCTTTACATGGCAAGGATGGTGAGGATGGCGTTGCCCAAAGTTATTTTGAATATTTAAATATTCCATATACTCATTCAGGCGTAATTAGTTCTTACACGTGCATGAATAAGATTATTTCAAAAGAAATATTCATAAAAAATGGAATTTTGACTCCAAGTTTTTTAATTTTGAAAAAAGAAAATTTGAAAGATATCTTTTTAAAAAGATTATTGAAAAAAAAAAGATTTTCTTTCCCTTTAGTAGTAAAACCAATTAATGAGGGATCAAGTTTAGGTGTAAAAATTATAAAAAATTTTAAAGCTTTAAAAAAATCTCTATTAGTTCTTTTCAAAAAATATAGAGTATTAATAATTGAAAAATTTATTGGAGGACAAGAGATACAGGCTGCAGTTATTAATAAGGTAGCAATTGGTGCCATAGAATTAATCCCAAAAAGATCATTTTATGATTATAAAGCAAAATATACCAAGTCAGCTAAAACAGAACATGTAATGCCAGCAAGGCTAAATAAAAAAAAATATAAAGAAGTTTTAAAAATCGCTGAAGCAGCTCATAAAGCACTTAAATGCAGAGGTGTAACTAGATCAGATTTCAAATTTTACAAAAATAAATTTTATTTATTAGAAATAAATACTCAGCCAGGTATGACAAATCTTTCATTAGTTCCAGAGATAGCAAATCATAAAGGAATAAATTTTCAAAATTTAGTTGAAAAAATTTTATTAGATGCAAGCACCAATAGATGAAAAAACGGTTAATATTTGCTTTAACTTTATTACTGCTACTTAGTACATATAACTTACAAAATAATTTTAGTTTGGATTTAAATTCAAATTATAAAATAAATAAAATTATTATTGATAATAACTATATTGTAGATGACAAAAAGATTAAGCAGGAATTATCTTTTTTATACAATAGTAGTATTATATTTCCTCAATCTAAACTCATAAAAGAAAAATTAAAGGAGATAGATATAATTGAAAGTTTCGAGATTAGAAAAATCTTTCCAAATAAAATTAAAATTAAGATATTTGAAAAGACTCCTGTAGCAATTATTCAAGATAGGTCTGAGAGAAAATTTTTTACTTCAAAAGGAGATTTAATTAAATTCTTTATTTCAAAAAAATTTGAAGATCTACCTGTAGTGTTTGGAGATAAGGACAGTTTTAAAAAGCTAAATGCATCCTTAATGAAAGTAAAATTCCCGATCAATGACATAAAGGTTTTTTATTTGTTTGAGTCAAAAAGATGGGACCTCACCACTAGGGAGAACCAAACAATAAAATTACCTGTAAAATACTATGAGAAAAGCCTTATTAATTTTTTAGATTTAAAAGATAAAAATAATTTCAACAGTTATAAAATATTTGATTATAGAATTAATAATCAACTTATTTTAAGATAACCCATGCAAACAGATACTCATATATTATTTATAGAAATCAACGTCCATGAATATGTTTTTGTAGTTGGAGAGAATTCAGAGGATGAAAATTTCAGATTAATATATAAAAACTCAACATCTGCCAAAGGAATATCAAATAATCAAATTTCTGACCTAAATGAAATCTTTGAAATTTTCAAAAAAAATATAATTTTGATAGAACAAAAACTAAATATAGTTTTTAAAGATTTTATACTTATATTAAATAATTTTGAGTATTCGACAGTTAATATTTCAGGTTATAAAAAACTCAATGGCTCACAATTAGCAAAAGAAAATATTACCTATATAATAAATTCTTTAAAATCTGAGATAACAAAAACTGAGAATGAAAAAACAATCCTCCATATTTTTAATACTAAATACAATTTGGACAAAAAAAACATCCAAAATTTACCTTTAGGGTTATTCGGAACTTTTTATTCTCAAGAGCTATCTTTTTTTTTAATTAATAGTAATGATTATAAAAACTTAAAAAATATTTTTAATAAATGTAATTTAAAAATCAAAAAAATTATCTCAAAAAACTTTATAAAGGGAGTAAAACTTATAAACGATAATGCTGAATTAGAAACTTTTATAAAAATTGAAATAAATGATAATAGTACAGAATTGATATATTTTGAAGATTCCGCGTTAAAGTTTTCACAAAGATTTGATTTTGGCACTCAATTAATCATAAAAGATATTTCTAAGATAATTGCGCTGGATATTGAAAATGTAAAAAAGATTCTATTAAATTCTAATTTTTCTAAAGAAAATATTTCAAATGATTTCATTGAAAAAAACTTTTTTTATAAAAAAAAATTCAGAAAGATTAAAAAACAATTAATTTTTGATATTGCAAAGGCTAGAATTCATGAAATTGCAGAATTAGTTCTGATCAAAAATATAAATTTAAAAAGTTTTATAAAAAATAATTTAGATATCTTTTTAAAAATTAATGATTTAACTAATTTAAAATGTTTTGAAACTAGTTATATTCTTGCTTTTTCAAATGAAAATAAATTAAAAGTAAATTTAACTGAAAATATTTTAATCGAGGAAATTTACAAGAGCGCTAATAACCTTGTTCAATATGGGTGGAAAAAAGAAGCAGTGCCTATAGTTAACGAGAAAAAGTCATTTATTGCAACTATATTTGATCTTATTTTTAATTAATTTTGTTATTTTTAGAAATATTTAGTGTTTTAATTCATTGTTTGCGATTTTGTATAAGACCTAATGCAAAAAAATTACCAAAAAACTTTAATGGAAAAAATTGAATTAAAAGGTATAGGTCTCCATAATGGTAAAGAAGTAAACTTAGTGATCATACCTTCCAAAGTTAATACTGGCATAGTTTTTAAAAGAGTTGATTTAAGTAATAATAATTTAATCAATGCAAACTTTAATAACGTGGTAGAGCCAATTTTATGTACCAAATTAAAAAATGAAAATGGAGCAAGCATCTCTACAGTCGAACATTTAATGGCAGCTTTTTACGGTGAGGGAATTGATAATGCCTTAGTAGAGGTAGATGCACCTGAAATTCCAATAATGGATGGTTCCGCAGTTGATTTTGTAGATGCCATCAGATCAGTAGGAACTAAGGAACAAAATCAAGCAAAAAAGTATATTAAAGTTTTAAAAAAAGTTGAAGTTACAGAAGGTAAAAAATTTATTTCGATAGAACCGCTAAACAAAGATTTAATAATAGATTTTGAGATAATATTTAACAATCCTCTTATAAGAACTAGAAGAAAAGAATTTAAAATGAGTGATGATGATTTATCACCAATTTATAATTCTAGAACTTTTTGTCTTTATGAGGATATAGATAATATTAAGAGAATGGGCCTTGCAAAAGGAGGTTCATTAGACAATGCGATAGTAGTTCAAGGTGATAAAATTTTGAATGAGAATGGATTACGAAATAGACACGAGTTTGTATATCATAAAATTCTGGATTGTTTAGGTGATATCATGTTATCTGGAAACAGAATATTTGGTCATATTAAGACCTCACAAGGCGGACATGCACTGACAAATAAGTTACTAAAAAAATTTTTTTCTGAAAAAGCAAACTGGACTTTTGAAAATTTTGAGGATTCGGAGAAACACAATCAAAATTCTTATGAAAATCCGGTAGCAATTGGTGCTTAAAATCGATTAAATTTACCATTCGAAAATATTCTGGTATTACTCTAATAATGAGCATAAGAATTATATTTTCAATTTTTTTAACTTTATTGATTTTATCCTGTTCAAAAGATAAAGTTTTATATCAGCCAACTCCAAAGGAAGATCCATTTAAAACTTACGAAGAAGCTTATTCAGCATTTGAAAAAGGAGATTACTTTTTTGCGCAAAAAAAATTTTCCGAGGCAGAACTTAACTTTGATAAAATTGAACTAGCTGCCAAATCCTCAATAATGGCAAGTTATTCCCTTTACGGAATAAACTTTTATGCACAAGCATTAGAAAATATTGATAGATTTTTAAAAAAATACCCGGCTGATAGAAACATAATATATGCCCATTATCTCACAGCTATAATCCACTTTGAGCAAATATCTGATGAAAAAAAAGACATGGAACCTTTACTAAAAGCTAAAGAGAGAATTGATTTTTTTATAGATAAATATCCAAACTCAGATTATGCAATAGACTTGCAGTTTAAGAAAGATCTAATAATTAATCAAATGGCTGCAAAAGAGTTATTTGTTGCAAAGTATTATATATCTGTTCAAAAATGGATACCTGCAATTAATAGATTAAAGATAATAGTATCAAAATATGACCAAACAATATTTGTCGAGGAAGCATTACATCGGTTAGTAGAATTACATTATTATTTAGGCCTAGAGGACAAAGCAAAAGAATATGCTAAAATCCTTGGATACAATTACAATTCCGGACAGTGGTTTGAACAATCTTATAAAGTTTTGAATAAAGATTATAAAATTGCTGAAAAAAAAGATATTCTGAAGAAAGACAGCTTTATCAATAGAATCATTAAAAGAATAAAATAACATTGATGAAAGATACTTCAAAAAAAATTAAAGAATTTAAAGATAAAATTCAAGAATTAAAAAGACATAATCATTTTTATTTTAACAAGGATAAACCTAAAATATCCGATGCAAAATATGATGAGCTAAAAAAAGAAATTATAGCTCTAGAAAATAATTATGACTATTTAAAAAAATTAAAATTACTAGAAAATATTATTGGTTCTCCCCTAACGAATAAATTTGATAAAATCAAACATCTTAAACCAATGTTATCTCTATCTAATGCTTTTGGAAGGGAAGATATGGACGATTTTATTAAAAAAATTAATAATTTTCTAAATATTAAGAAAAAAGATATTGAATTATTTTCTGAACCAAAAATTGATGGTATTTCGGGAACTTTGATTTATAAAAAAGGTAAACTTGTAAAAGGCTTATCCAGAGGCGATGGAATTATAGGAGAAGACATACTGGAAAATATAAAAACAATAAAAGGACTACCCCATGAAATTAAAGTAAAAAATATTCCTAACATATTAGAAATTAGATGTGAAATTTATATTGGCAAAAATGATTTTCTCAAAATAAAAGAAAAGTTTGCTAATCCAAGAAATGCTGCAGGTGGATCCCTAAGACAAAAAGACTCTAAAGAAACCGCAAAGATACCTCTAAAATATTTTGCTTACGGATTTGGTGCGGTTGAGCCTATGATATTTTCAACACAAGCTAATTTTTTAGAAACAATTAGTAATTGGGGTTTCATGGTAAATCCATTATCTAAAATCATAAATGAGAGAAATGAAATAGAAAAACAGCATGAGAAAATAGATAAATTAAGATCTTCCCTAGATTATGATATTGATGGTTTAGTTTATAAAGTTAATGACTTAAATCTACAAACCAGACTTGGAAATACTTCTAACTCACCAAGGTGGGCAATTGCATATAAGTTTTCAGCTGAAAAAGCAGAGACAACTATAAACGATATTGCAATTCAAGTTGGAAGAACAGGGGCAATTACTCCAGTTGCCAAGGTTTCACCTGTCACAGTTGGGGGTGTAGTTGTATCAAATGCAACACTTCACAATGAGGAAGAAATTGCAAGAAAAGATATTAGAATAGGAGATACTATATTAATACAGAGAGCTGGCGATGTTATTCCTCAGGTTGTTTCTGTTGATATTAAAAAAAGAAAAAAAAATAGTAAAAAATTTATTTTTCCTACTAAATGTTTATGTGGATCAACCACTGTAAAAGAAATTAGTAAAAGCACAAAAAAAGAAGATGCTGTAAGAAGGTGTAACAAGGGGTATGAGTGTAAATATATTGTACGAGAAAAATTAAAGCATATTGTGTCTAAAGAAGCATTTAATATAGACGGTTTAGGAAAAAAAGTAATTGATCAATTTTGTGATTTAAAACTTATTAAAGAGCCTTCGGACATTTTCAATTTAAATTACGATAAAATATTATTGTTAGAAGGGTGGGGTGATTTATCTATAGACAATCTCAAAAAAGCGATAAACAAGTCAAAAACGATCAATTTAGATAAATTTATATTTTCAATAGGCATTAGACATATCGGTCAAGAAAATGCAAAAATTTTAGCTGCTTTTTTTATTTCTATTGGCGCTTTCATTCAATTAAAAGATAACAATAAAAGAGAAAATATTTTAAAAAATTTAATAGAACTAGATGGAATAGGAGAAACGCAGGTAGACTCCATCAATAATTTTTTTTCAAACAAAAAGAACGTTGAAATCGTTCAAAATTTGTCTGGAAAACTAAATATAAAAAGTCATGCTCCAAAAAATATCAACGGTAAATTCTCAAATAAAAGATTAATGTTTACTGGTGGATTTAAAAATATGAGCAGATCAGAGGCCAAATCTATTGTAGAAAATAATGGAGGCAAAGTTTTAGGATCTGTATCAAAAAAATTAGATATATTAGTGGTAGGTGATTCAAAGCCGACAAAAAAAAAGATAGATCAAGCAAAGAAATTAGATGTAAAGTTAATTAATGAGATTGAATGGAATAAAATTTTAAATAGCTGAACAAGCTACTCTTAGCTCACCAATTTCCTTTTTATTCATAAATTTTTTCAGTCTATTAAATACCTTTTTATGGTAAGAGTTTATCCAACTCAATTCATCAACTCTTAATAATGATTTATCGATTAAACACCTATCAATCGGAGCCATTGTAAAGTTATCAAAAAAAAATTTTTTCTTACTTTTTTTAATATAAATGAGGTTTTCAATTCTAATTCCAAATTTATTTTTTTCATAGTAACCTGGTTCGTTAGAAACAATCATTCCTTTTTTTAGTGTGATTCTGTTATTACTAGATATAGCATGGGGACCTTCATGAACATTAAGAAAATATCCCACACCATGTCCAGTTCCATGTTCATAATCCAAGTTAACTTGTTTTAAATATTTTCTTGCTGCAATGTCTATTTTTAAACCTTTAGTAAATTTATTTAATTTAAAACTTGTGACTGCAATGTGCCCTTTCAAGACTCTTGTAAAAATATTCTTAATCCTACTATTATTATTATTTAAAGAAATTGTTCTAGTAACATCAGTAGTACCAAAATTGTATTGACCACCTGAGTCAACTAAGTAAATTTCTCCTTCTTTAAGAACTCGATTAGTTTTCTTGTTAGCTTTATAATGGACTATAGATCCATTTGGACCAACACTTGAAATAGTAGGAAAACTTTGAAATTTAAAATTTTTATTCATTTTTCTAAATTTCAATAATTTATTTTCTCCACTAATTTCTGTAATTCTTAATTTTTTGTAATTTCTTTTTATCCAGAATAAATATTTTGTTAACGCTGCTCCGTCATAAATGTGCGCCTTTTTAATATTATTAATTTCTTTAAGAGTTTTTATAGATTTAAAATCATAAATCGGATCTAATTCTTTTAAAATTGTGTTATTTTTTGAGATGATATTTTCAAAAAACATAGAACAAGAATTCTTATCAATTATAAATTTATTATCAGTTAATCTGGATAAAAATAGTTCTATTTTACTAAAATCATAAAAATTTACTTTTTTAAATTTTTTTTTAAATTCAACCGAAATTTTTCTTAAATCACAAAAAAAATATATATTTCTTTTTTTATCCAGTAAAATATGACAATGAGGTAATGGCGTATAGTTTGAATCTTTGCCTCTAATATTTAATAACCAAGCATTATTTTCACTAGAAGTAATGAATTGATAATCAGCTCTCTTTTTTTTTAAGTTTTTTAAAATTAAAGTTATTTTTTTTCCTGAAGTTTGACCAACGTCACTATCTTTTAAATAATAAAATTTTGAAATTTTTTTTATACCTTTCCTTATCCAAACCATATCAATCAAATCTTCTTTAATAGGAATTAATTTACATTTAGTTTTTCCAAAAAATATATCTAATGTTTTTTTAGAAAATAACTTAGGATTAAAACCAATTTTCAATACTTTATCTTTTAAAATTTTATCTGGCATTTCTTTTGGGATAGTTTGAATTTTAAAAAACTTCTTACTTTGTATTTTGGCTTGAAGTGTGTATCTTCCATCAACGAATAGATAATTTTCATTTTTAAAAATTAAAGCAAACCCAAAAGAGCCTGAAAAATTTGAGATAAATTTTAGCCTATCGCTATAATTATCAACATATTCACTAAAAAACTCATCATTTTTAGGAATTAAATATCCATCAATATTTTTGTTTTTTAATATTTTTCTTAATTTAATTATTTTTTCCATTTTAGGATTTTATTCTTTTTATATCTATCCCAACCAGGACTCCTATATCCTTCATCAAATTCTAAAGTATTATCTTGATTAAAATCAAAATCTTCATTAGCTCGATCAATATCTATCTCATTTTTTTCAACATTATTTTCTGGAATTTCGTTTATAAATCTCGAAGGCAAAGCATCCATCCAATCACCATGATAGGCTCGTTTCATAGCGAAAGACAAAAAGGCTTCTTTTTTTGCTCTTGTTATACCAACATATGCCAATCTTCTTTCTTCCTCTAATGCAAAATCTCCTTTTTCTTCTAATGATTTTTGATGTGGAAAAAGTCCCTCTTCCCAACCAGGTAAAAAGACTACATCAAATTCTAAACCTTTTGCTGCATGCATTGTCATTAAATTAATTTTAGCTCCTTCCCACTCTTGATCAATAGATGTAGCTAATGCCACATGCTCTAAAAAACTTTGTAGATCATTATATTCTTGCATTGCTCTAATTAGTTCTTTTAAGTTTTCTAATCTATTTTCATTTTCTAAATCTTTTTTATTTTTTAACATTGCAGAATAACCAGACTCATCAAGAATAATTTTTAGTAAATCGAAATGCTTCATTTTTTTGGAGTCAGCGCGCCACTTATAAATCATTTTTATAAGCTGCTTTAATACAATTTTAATTTTGGGTTTAAATTCATCTTTTTCTATGAGCCTCATTATAGAATCTTCCAAACATAATTTATGATCTTTGCCGAACTTATAAATTTGTTTAAGAGTACTTTCGCCTACGCCTTTTTTTGGAACCCCAATAACCCTCTCTAAAGCTAAATCATCGAATTTCTGATTAATAATCCTCAAGTAACAAACTGCATCTTTAATTTCTGCTCTTTCATAAAATTTAATACCACCAAGTACTCGATAACCGATACCAATTTGTAAGAATCTTTCTTCGAATTCTCTAGTTTGATAAATTGCTCTTACTAAAATTGAAATATTATTAAGTGAATATTTTTTTTTCAAATTATGTTCTATTATATCGCCTACACCTTGAGCTTCATCTTTTCCAGTTCTGTAACAGTTTAGTTTTACTAACTCTCCTTGATTAGATGAAGACCACAATTTTTTTCCTACTCTATTAGTGTTATTTGAAATTAAATGAGACGCTGTATCTAATATATTTTTTGAGGATCTATAGTTTTGTTCTAATTTAAATACTTTACAATTTTTATATATTTTATCAAATGTTAAAAAATTTTTAATTTCAGCTCCACGCCAACTATAAATTGATTGATCATCATCACCTACGCAACAAATATTTTCATTTTCGTTGACTAATAAATTAAGCCATTTGTTTTGTATGAAATTTGTATCTTGAAATTCATCAACTAAAATATATTTAAAATTTTTTTGATA
>CEUJ01060519.1_pt1 | contig 19566 bp, 22 predicted proteins | sample 361531 | NCBI WGS metagenome assembly CEUJ01 (sample SAMEA2622842, study PRJEB7988) | marine metagenome | biome: marine biome (ENVO:00000447); feature: marine epipelagic mixed layer (ENVO:xxxxxxxxx); material: "saline water (ENVO:00002010), including plankton (ENVO:xxxxxxxx)" | depth 140 m | reverse complement strand
CTCGTCTTTTTTTGTATTCTTGTTACTCATGCGTCTATATCTACTATATAAAGTTATTTTAATTTTCTAATAAATCTTAAAATAACTTATTTCTCTCTAATTTATTCGTCGATTATATCATTATTTATATCATCTTTTATATTCACATTATTACACACTTTCTTAATTACCTTATTATCAACTTCATCTAAATCACTTGAGCAACGACGAACTAAATCTATAAAATATTCTTGTTTTTCAGGATTTTCCATATAATCGGGATTAGCATCAATCCATTGTTTAATATTCTTATACTGTATTTTTGTTAAATCTTTTAAAGCCGATTTTATGCGCGTTTTATCGCGATCTTTTTCCCAAACATCATTCTCCTTAATATACAATGTCTCTCGTTTTGTATCAGTACAATGAACGGGGCGCTGATATACACTCAACTTATTTATATTTTCTATTAATAAATTCGACAATCCTTCTGTTAAACCTTTTGATTTTGTTGTATCCAGATTTTCAAGTGAAATATTTATTTGTTTTATGAAATCTTCTAAATTTAATGCATCTTTACATTGTTCATTTAGGAATATATTAATATTAAATTTCTGTTTTACATTATTAATTGTATTATTATTACCTACTTTAGGTATCAATTCTTTTAATTGTTGATGTTGATCTTCCAATGCTCGCTGTTGATTCTGCATTGTTTCAAATTGCTTTACTAAAATTTGCTTAATATCTGAATTTTCCTGCAAAACTTTAACTATTAAGTCTTTCGATACATCATCTTGTTTGCTTATAATTGTATTATTAATATTGTTATTGCATATATCAATTTCAAAAAAATATTTACATACTTTTTTATGCCGACATAATCCACTTTCATACTTGTATTTCCGTCCGCATTCACAAATAAATTCTTGATTTATGATGTGGCATTTTTTTTCTGAAAAAAAATGCCGTTGGTGTTTTGCTGTCAATTTGTGTTTTTCGTAGTTACTTTTTTTATTGCATTTAAAGTCACATAATTCACATATAAAAATGCCGGCATTTTTTTTCGTCTTAAATCTATTATCATTTTTATTATCATTATTATCCATAAAATGATAATAGAAAAAATGCCTAAACTGTTTTTTTATATATTTTTTTCGATGGTCTCATATATTTTTTTCATTTTTTTCATTTTTCAAATGATGAATGGTCATAATACTTAAAAAAGTACAATTTCAGTGAATTTTTCTATATTACAACGGAGAAATCAAAAATGGACAAAAATAAATGTCCAATTCCAGAATTTTTGCCAAATATATTTTTGCTTTTTTTTTCATTTTTTAATTATGGTCTTATTAAATAAAAATACTAAAGAATCCGTAAAGGAATATACATCATTATATTATTGATATGAAATACTATAATGAGAGCATATATATGCTTATGAAATTTCATAAACTTGATGAGCGAATCTAATTTTATCCTTATAGGATTTACCATTTTTTTTATTTAATTTTATCATATATTGTATTCGATAATCTTTTTTATTAGGGACTGGCTTTAACAGTCTATTATTCTTTATGGGGAGGTTCTCGAAAGGAAAGTTTGTATCATTTGCACTTTTTTCATATATTTTTTGACATAATACATCAAGACTATTAGAATAATGTAGTTTTACAGCCGCATCAGACTTTAAATAAAAAAACGCAACAATATACATGTCTATAAGAATATGTTTTAAATCGTCAATCATACCAAAATGTAGACATTCAGAGGTATAAGAACATGGACGCTTTCTTTTGTTGTGATACGGAATATATGTTGTCTCCTGTATTGTAACAATTGCTTTATCTAAATCAGAAATTTTTAATTCTAAATTTTCATTATGCTTTCCCATTACAAATATATTTGCTAGTTTTCCATCTGAATGATTAAAATAATATTCTGTCATTAGCATTTCATATATCTCAATATATTTTTGTAATCCTCTGGCTAATGCTGTATCCCACCAGGCGGCATCAGCCTTCAAAACGGCACTCATCCGGCGCACTTTATTTGTTGTCGGGATATCGGCAACAGCGGTAGATATAATTTCAGTATAATGATTAAATAAATCTAAAAGATCATGACAAATTACTGTAGGAACATTGGTGTAAAATAACGCTTTTTCCATAATCATACGAAAATCTAAATTTCCGTTTTTATTTCTATGTAATTTTAATGCAACAGGCATAGCCACATTATTTCTTAATGATGGTTTAATTTTGGTTATATAATACATTATTATAGTGTTTGCTATAAATTCACTTATCATTGGATGACAACATATACAATTTTTATTAATTACACCCTCAACCGCCTTCTTTGCCTCTCTAGCAGCATCAGTGCATTCATTAGACGACTCATTCATTTGATACCAGAGCGCATGGCCTTCAGGGTGTATATTGAGAGGGATCCATCCTTTATATATTAAATTGCTATAAACATCTGGACATAATTTAATTTCAGCCCCACTACTACCACCACTCGTCTTATCCCAACATTTAGTATCCACAATACTTGTATGACCTATATTTAGTGTAAAAGATTTAGGCTGAGAGTCATCCATATTCATAAATTGAGTCAAATTATCCAAAACCGATTCATATATTAACTCTTCATTAATATCAAATACACAATTATTATCATCGCATGTACTCCTAGTTAAAAATTTTCCGTTTCTTGTATTTATTACATTTCTCTTAATTCTTTTCTTATTTTTTCTCTTGTTTTTTCTTGAAATGTATGCAAAGTTTTTATTAAATTTATGTTTTTGAGTATTTATTCGATATGATTTTTTTTTGTGAGTTTTTTTCTTAAAGTTTTTTATATTTTTGGTTTTTACCATAATTATATATAATGAAATATTATTATAATATTTCATTATATATAATGAGAGAACTACGGGGTAAATTTTTAATGTATTTATTATACTTAATTTATTTCTTATATATTCTTGCAATTTTTGGAGTTTCTGCATACGCCCCACAATACATTGGTAATTTAAGAAATATTATAAAAATCTATATCTCTGTAATATTGATTTTTAGATTTAATCCAATATTCAATAAACAAAACCATTTAAATAAAACAGATAAACATATAGTGTTTTCTGCGGGATGTTTTTTATTATTAACAACATCTTTACTTTCAATTATTGAATATTATATTAATAAATTATTAAAAAATACTCCATTTGCTAGACCCATAGATAAATTTTTTAGTCTATATAGACCAAATAATAATTCAAATAATAATAGTTAAAAAATGTTATAATAAATTAGATTAAATAATATTATAATTTTTAATAGTATTATTTAATCAAACAAATGTTTTAAAATATATAATGGTAAAGGCCCAAACTTTAATATATTATGATGAAAGAACTGTAATCTTTTAGAAAAATCCATATCAGGTGTTTTATTTAATAATTTAAAATACAAATTTTTAATGTATATCTCTCCTATTTTGTATGAAAGGGCTTGTCCAGGAAGCGAAATATATCTTAATATTTCACTTTTTGCCTCTTTTTCAGTTGTAAATACATATTTATTATAATAATCATATGCTTTTTTAAAATCCCATCCATAATAATGTATTCCAGTATCTATTACTAGTCTAACGGATCTCATAATTTCATAATTTAATTTACCATACCATTCTAGTAAATTTGATTTATCCATAAAATTTTCACAATAGAGGGCCCATCCTTCTGCATATGCATTGTTTTCCATTAGATAAAATAAAAATTTAGGAATTTTATTATCAATACAATACGTTATTTGATAATGATGACCAGGATTTCCTTCATGTAATGATAGTACATACATTTCATTTTTAGGGTTACCTTTTAGGTTAGAAGAGTCATAATAAAATACTCCTTTGCGTTTTAAGTCATAAGAAGACATTATATAATATGCTGATGTTGAACTCTCTTTGAATTTTGGAATAGATTTTAATACATAATCATGACTTACTTTATCGATAAAATATTTTTTCATAATATTTTCATTTATTTCACTTCTAATCTCTCTATAACGATTCAGTAAATCTCTTTCATTCTTAAAAAAATTATTATTATTTTGTTTTAATGCATCTTGAAAATTTTTTAATGATCCATTAAAGCCTAATTTTTTTTGTATACTAAGCATTTCTTTATATATTCGTTTAACTTCGCTTAATCCTATTTTATGAATTTCTTCAATAGAAAGATCAAATTGAGTAGTATGAAGATCTACACAATATTTATACATCTCTAATCCAGAAGGTAAATATTTAATTCCTTCAAGATCGCTACATCTACAATAATATTCATATATTAAAAAATCCAATATCTCTCGTATTTTTGGTTCCAAATTTTTATTAATGGTATTAGTAAATCTAATTTGAATATGTTTATTTATATTTGATGGATATTGTGTTAAATATACTCTAGATTTAAGTGCTGATTTAATATCATCTATTATTGCTTCACATTGACGTTTTGATATTACATTTTTAGTCTGGATACCCTCCTTCATTCTAATAATAGCAGTATCAATCCATTTACAAAAATCCTTAATTTTATATATCATATCAGAATAGTTTTGATCTGTTTTTAGTTCTATATGCCCTTTCCCAGAGACAATTTCTATAAAATCCGAAATAGCATTATCTGTTGGATTCAATGGCATAAGATAAAATTTAAATTTATAATAATTTAAATCTTGATACAGATGGTAATTAAAAACATTATAAAAGATATCAAAGTTTTTTTCAGAATTATCTAATTTAGATAATAATTGTATATATTTTTTTAATAATTGTTTATTTTTATTTATATACTCATCTGAAAGAGTATTAGTATAAAATTTATGATATTTTTTAATGCCCATAATAGAACCCAGTTCGGGATTTAATTCAAGATAATCTTTAAAATACTTATCATATAATTTCATATTATATTAATAATATATTAAAATTTATAAATAATATATTAAAATTTATAAATATAATAATAAAATGGTATATTTATAAATTTTATCGATCATGTTTAATTCGCCGAGTTGTATTAAGATTAATTGTTCTACGTTTTTTTGTATAATTTGTGCGACGAGTTTTAAAAAAATCTTCTAGATGTTCTATTATTTTTTTACTTAATATAACATCTATATCTTGTTCTAATGCAGTTTTATTTTTATGTTGAAATTTAAAATTCTTCAAATGAGATTTAAAAAATTTTATATAATTATTATGAGTGGAAATTTTCAAAATGTCATCGCGATTTTTATCAAAATACATTCTTAGCATATCATTAAAATTATAATTATATACATATTCTTTTATATGAATATATACAACATTTTCATGTTGCATTTCAGGATGATTTTGATCATCTATAAAAAATATTTTTGTATTTTCTGGCAACTTTGTACAATTTATTAGATCAGACACACTTTTAGAATGAGAGGTTCTACATAATTCTATTTTTTTACCATTAATAGAAAACGCACCTATAATTTGATTAAATAATTCATAATCTAATTTATAATGAAAATATGATTTGATTAAATTTGCCCAACTACTAGGACCCTGATTATTTGTATAGATCATTATTTTTTCGCATTTATTTTCTAGTTTTTTCTTTTTTAAAAATTCAAGAATATCTATTATATTAGGTCTTAAATATAAATCAAATATATCTAATACATTATAAAATAATTTATTATCATAATTTACTTTATGATGGGTATAATATTTTTCTAAAATATTCCAAAAAATATATAATTGACTGAAATGTCCAAGTGTCTCATCTAAATCAAAAACTACTATTGATTGATCTTTTTTGTTTTTCATTGTATTAATAAATATATATATTTTATTTAGGACTATTGTATAATAAATATTTTTTATTTAGTTATTATAATAGAAAATAATGAATTTAAATAAAGAAGATTATTTAAAAATATTAGACTTTTATAATATTAAATATACTAATAAAACATCAATTAAAAATATAAAATCTAAAGCAGAAAAAATTCTTGCTGAAAAATTATGTAGATGTATTAAGAAAGTTAAACCTAATAATCCAGATAATGAAAGTCGTGCAATAGGAATATGTAGAAACAGTGTTTTAACGCGAAAAAAAGTAAAAGCAGGTCGATTTTCTTGTAAAAATAAGGCAAAATTTTTTAAAAATAAAACCACAAGATCAAAATTAATAAAAATAACAAAAAATATGTAATAATTATAAATTTATTTATTTAAACAAATAATAAGGTAATAAATTATATTAAATATATAATGATTAAACAAGATTACACTAATTTAAAAACTTTTGTAATTAATTTAGATGACTATAAAAAAAATTATGAAAAACAATTACCATATTTGAAAAACATTGGACTAAATGTTGAGAGATTTCGAGGAGTAAATGCATTAAAAGATGAACACTTAAAACCAGAATATAAACAATATATATCAAATTTTGCGTATAATTTTACACCAAAATCAATAATAGGTTGTTCATTAAGTCATATGTTATGTTGTAAATATATATATGATAAGTATATCGCATATGAAGGCAATGAGTCGTCAAATAAGGACAATATTCCATTTTTTTTAATCATGGAAGATGATGCTTTTCCAAAATATTTAAAATCAGAATTTTATGAAAGACTTAATAAAACAATATATACAATACAAATATTGGATCCTAATTGGGAAATAATACAATTACATAGTGATTCTTTTTTTCCAACGATAAATACATATACTACACATTTTGCTTGTGGGAGTACCGCCGCATATTTAATTTCAGAGTTAGGATTAAAGAAGAATTTAAAATATAAAATATTACATCATACTGATTTTATAGATCAGAATTTTATAAGATTTAAAAAATATAGAGCAAAAGAAAATATATTTTACACAAATGAAAAGGAAAGTTTGAATAGGAATATTAATACGAGAAAAAATTTATTATATTACAGTTTATTTATTAAATCATATTTATTGGAATTTATTAATAAATATACAAATTTATTAGAGTTGCGAGGTGAAAAATCTTATGCAAATCTTTTAGAGTTTAAATTAGTTAAACTGCCTTATTTTAAAAAAGAATGTACTGTAAATGAAATAATTGATAGTATTTTTGGATTATTTATATTAAAAAAATTATATATATTGAAAAATAAATAATATTAAAATATTAACATTAATATTATTAATATGGAGATTAATAGTAATGAAAATAATAGCCATACAAATACAACACTTGTATGTAATAAAGGAGATATATTATTAGAATCATATAAAAATATAAATGATACAAAGAAGGCATATTATTTATCTCATAAATTTGTTAATATTAACAGCAGTAAAATAAATATAATATCATTAATTGATAATAAAATTTATGAATTATTAGAGAAAACAAATGTAGAATTAATAGAAAAAATTATTATAATGAATAAAATTAATGAAGATATTATAGATGTTTGTATATTTTTAAATAATATAGCAAAAGAATTTGGTCTAAAACAAAAATATATACTCTTTAGAAGTATAAGATATATTGATTATAAAACATGTTCTGTAAAGTTTAATCTTAAAGATATTATGTTAGTTGATAATAATTTATGTAATCAATATTTAAATAGATTAAATATTAATACTAATAAATATGATAATCTATTTTTTGAATACGGTAATATTATGTGTAAATTTGAAAACATTACAAATGAAATATTTGTTGATATATTAAATAATAACATAGATCTACATATAAATATTAATTTTATTTTTGATTTCAAATTATTATTAACAGATTATCTACCGATACATATGGAAAACTTATTAGGATTAATAATGAAAAAAATATTCTATAATAGTATACAGTTTATATACTCCCTTAATAAATTATAATTTAAATATTTAAAACTAATTTTATATAGAAAAAAAATGACAAACGATTTATATATTAATACTTTAATAAATTATAAAGAAAATTTATATGGTAATTTAAACCATGTTTTTAGTACGCGCTATATAAATATATATTTATCATTGTTATTTATTTTAATAACATATAATACTAAACATTTAAGAGGTACTACTTATAGAAATAATATAATACCAAAGAATAGTATTATATATATAAGTAAATTAGTATTTTTATCATTATTATTATCATCATTAAATACTTTAAATTTAATAAATTTAAATAATATAATAGTTAAATTTGTACTTTTGTTATATTTACCGTTTTATATTAATTTAATAGAACATAATACATGTATAAAATTAAATTTAGATCATTATTTTATAAAGTATTTTTCTAAATTATTATTATTATTAGGAGACTATGAGTTAATTAATGATTATGATGAAATAGTTAATACCAATCAATATCTATTAGGAATATATCCACATGGGTTGTTTCCAATAGGTTCTTTGGGGTGTTTATCAAGTAATATTTGCATAGATACAATAAATAAAAAAATACCAATATTTAATAGTAATAGTATTGTGTGTGGCGTTGCTAGTTTTTGTTTTTATGTGCCTATAATTCGTGAAATATTTTTATTTTTGGGAGCAATAGACTGCAGTCGTCCTATATTACAAAAATTTATTGATAAGAGTAAATCAATTTGTGTATTTTTAGGGGGCGCACAAGAAGCTATATATTCTGGAAATGGTAAAACTACTATAATATTAAAGTCTAGAAGAGGATTTTTTGAATTAGCATTATTGAATGGAATAACAATAATACCTGTATATACTTTTGGAAATTCTAATATATTTGAAGCAAATAATTGGGATATATTCAATATATTATATTATTTTAAATGTATTACGGGTATTTGGTTTCCTAGAGGATATTTTAATATAAAACGTAATAAATTTATTACTGTATTTGGCAAACATATCAAAGTACAAAAAATAACAAAAGATGAATGTACACGAGAAAAAATATTAGAATTGCAAAATAAATATATCGAATACATAACACAGGTATTTGATAAATACAAACATATGGATGAAACTGTGTCTAAAAAAACATTAAATATATTATAAATAATAATAAAAATATTATTATTATTATTTTATATAAGAATGGTTTATAGTTTAATAGAATATATTTATGCAATAAATAAATTAATGTATATATTTTATATAATATTTATAGAATTTATTTATTATAATTATAGTAATTTTATTAATAAATATTCATATCAAGAGCCTCATCATAATAGAGTAAATTTATTAAAAAATATTACCAAAAATTTAGAAAAAATAAATATAATATATGTTAAGATTTTTCAATCTTTATGTCTAAATAAATCATTATTAAATAAAGAAGAAAATGAATTTTTAATTAAGTATACAGATAATGTTCCATATAACAATGACGATATTGATTATGAAATTTTAAATAAATTAAAAACAGAATTTGGAATTGAATTAGATTCTATAGAAGTTATTAATTCAGGTATAATAGGATTAGTATTTAATGGAAGTTATAAATCAAAAAAGGCAGTTATAAAAGTATTGAAAAAAAATATAAAAAATAGATTAGAGTCGGTATTTCAAGAACTCGAAATAATATCTAAAATTATTAATAATATACCATTTTTTTGTTATATATGTAATATAAATTTTGAAAAAATTTTACAGGATAATAAAGATATTATTTTAGCTCAAACAAATTTCAATAAAGAAGTAAATAATATAGAATTATTTAAAGAAAATTATAAAAATTTACCAGAATATAGAATACCAGAAGTATATAGAGAGATTACAGATAAATACAATAACATTATTGTAATGGAAAATATCAAAGGATTAACATATTCGGATATAGCAAATATTGATCCTAATATAAAAAATGAATTTGGCAAATTATTTATTAAATTTGGTTTAATAGGTACCCTATATAATAGTGCAATTCATAATGATTTGCATTCGGGAAATATATTTTTTTATATAAATGAAAATAATGAATTACCAAAATATCAAATTGGTATAATAGATTTTGGAATATGTAGTTTCCCAGATAGAGATAATCAAAATGCATATTATATATTTTTTTATGATATAAGTTATAAGCGCGATTATTCTAAATGGGATACTATTTTTAAAGTTATAATAGAAGATAAACTATTATATGAAAAAATGACATTAGACCCACATACATTAATTAAAGGTGAATGTATAGCAATATTTAATAAATGTCGCGATTCAGATTTAGATATAAAATTTATAGAAGAATTGAGTATTATTTTAAAAAAATATAATATGAATTTTTCAAAAGAATTTAATCAAATTATTATGGGATTGCATATTATAAATAGCTTAGCAAAAGAATTATGTATTGATTATACACAACAACAACAAGAAGTTATAAATGAATTAAATCAAATTAACAGATTAATAGAAATATAAATATTTACGAATAATATTAATTTTTAAAATAGTTAATATTATTAATATTATGATAAATACTTCATCTATAATTTGTAACAAACACGATATAACTTTACAAGTTAATAAAAATAAAAAAATTTATTCATTAAAATTTGATATAAACATCTCTAATAAGTTCGATAGTAATCAATTATTTAGTTTTAATTTTTATAATTTATTAAAAACATTAAATAAGGATTTAATTGAAGATTTAATATTAATAGACACAGAATATGAAAATATCAAAAATATTTTATTTAAATTTAATAATTTAGGAAAAGAATTAGATATGTCATCACAATATATGATTATACAAACTACTATTAATAATAATAATAATACGGTATTATTTTCTAGTTGTGATATAAGTTTAAATAACGATGAAATAAATTATTATAAATTAAATGATTATGATAAATTATTTTGTGATTTTGCAAATTTAAATATAAATATTATTGATAATAAATTATATTTTAATTACATTTTTAAAATTTCATTGGCTGATATTTTGCCAATTTATATAGAAAATATAATGGGAGTAATGATGAAAAAAATATTTTATAATATAAAACAATTTATAGAGAAGATATGAAATTAATAAATATTAAATGATAGATTATATTATAGAAATATTATTAAGTTTATATAATATAAGTTATATTTGTACTATTGTATTAATGGAATTTATGTATTATTATTTTCATAATAATAGATTCTTAATGATAAAAACTATAAGCAAAAAAATAGAGAAATTTAATATTATTTATTTAAAATTATTTCAAATACTCTCTATGAATACGAGCATATTAAATATAGATGAACAACAATATCTAATACAATATACAGATAATATTAAATATAGTGAAAATGAAATTGATTATAGTAATCTAAATAAATTGCGAAGTGATAATGATATAATTATTGAAGACGCTCCTATAAATTGTGGAATTATTGCAATAGTTTATAAAGGAAAATATAAAGATAAGGATATAGTTGTTAAAATTTTAAAAAATAATATAAAGAGTAAAATATTACTTGCAATACGAGATCTTGAATTACTATTTACTATATTTAATTATATACCATATGTAAGGTTATTAAAATTAGATAAATTATTTAAATATAATAAAGATTCATTAATAGAACAAACCGATTTTACAAGAGAGAAAAATAATATTAATATTTTTAGAGATAAATATAAAAAATCAAAATGGTTAAAAATTCCAGAAGTATTTACAGAAGTAACAGATAGTAAAAATTTATCAAATATAATTGTTATGGAATATATTCAAGGAGATAAATTATCAAATTTAACAGACAATAATGATAAGATTGAAATAAGTAAATTAATTTCAAAATTTACAATTTCTGGATTATTATTTCATAATATAATACATCTTGACATACATGCAGGAAATATTTTTTGTATTAAAAATACTGATGATAATAATATAACATACAAATTAGGTGTAATAGATTTTGGCATGATAGCATTACCAACTAGAGAAAATCAAAATTTATATTATAATTTTTTGAATGATATATTTATTAATAAAAATTGTAAAAAGGCAATAGAAATAGTATTAGAGAATAATATATGTGAACCTGTTGATATATTTAAAAATATGTCACCTGATGCATTATTAACTTTAAAAAGAGAGTTGATAGATGCAACTAATATGTGTATACAATCAACACATATAAATATAGAGTATATATATACAATTATAACAATTATAAACAACCATAATTTATTTTTAAATAAAGAACTTGCAAAAGTGTTAATTACTTTTGCCGTATCGATAGAACTTATAAAAGGATTAGATCCAGAATGGCAGACAAATCTTTTATCAGTAATTGAAGGATTTTCAAATATTTACAAAAAATTAGAAATATAATAATAATAATAATATATAATATGGTAAATGATATATATATTTTTGGTTATAATTCTATATCTCATTTCTTTTTTATTACATCATATTTATATTCAAAATTTAAAAATATAAATGGTGCAGATATAGTTTTTTCTATAGGTCATTTTTTTATAATTTATACTATGATATATAGATCATATAATTATGAATCTTTAGCATTAAATATAAAAAAAAATGTAAGATTATTAGGAAGTTTTGGACATTTATGTTTATTTATTGCGGTTTTATTAAATATATATTTATTTAAATATATAAAATTAACAATATTTAATATTTTATTTTTAATAGGACAATTAGGTATGATGTATCTATATAATGCAGAATATTATTTATCAACTCGTCATATTAGTTATTTTTATAATAAATTTTTAATTATACCAAGTATTATATTTATATTAATATTTTATATTAATAATTTTATAAAACAAACCGGTACAATTAAATTAGGATTTTTATTAGTTTCAATAACATATATATTGTGGTTGGTATATATATATAATACATTAAAATCTAAAAATTATATTGTTGTATTTTAAAATAAATAAATAAAATTGATGTTTATAAAAAAAATAAATAAATATAACAATTTATTAAAATATAATCATGAATTATATCTTAATCGATACTAGTTATCTTATATTTTATAGATATTTTGCTCTTATGCAATGGTGGGGATTTTCTAAACCACCAGAAGAACATTTAATTAATCCCGCTGAAAATATTGAATTTCGAGAAAAATTCAAAAAAGCAATAATTGATAGTGTTGAAAATATAAAACATATGTTAAAATTACATACAAATAAGCGTCAATCTCCACCTGTAAAAGTAATCATGGCAAGAGATTGTCCAAGAAAAAATATATGGCGAAATGAGTATTATGATGGATATAAAGCGACGCGTGAAAAAGATGATAATTTTATGGGGGGTGAGTTTTTCAAAATGACGTATCAAGAAAAATTATTGGAGCAAACAGGTTGTGATTTAATTATACAAGAACCAAAACTAGAAGCTGATGATATTATAGCAATAACTACTAATTATTTAAAATCTTTAAAAGATACTGAAAAAATTTATATTGTAGCAAATGATATGGATTATTTGCAATTATGGGATAATAAATGTGATATTATAAACTTAAAAAAACAGAGACTAATTGAAAACAAGAAAAGTTTTCCAGATGGAGCAAAAAATTTATTCGTTAAAATTATCTTAGGAGATAAAAGCGATAACATTATGCCAGTATTTAAAAAATGCGGAGTAAAAGAAGCCGAAGAAATGTATAATGATATAACAGGAAAAAAATTAGAAAATAAATTATCAAGAGATAATGCTTATGAAAGATTACTATTAAATAAAATATTAGTAGATTTTGATGAAATACCTGATTATTATATTGATCGTGTATTAAAAAAAATAAAACTATAATATATAATGAATAGTTATACAATCAATAATTATATTGATTTAACACATGATTTTGTATATATATTATGGTGGGTTGGTATTTGGGGTGTAATTGAAACTTTAATCGCTATATTCAAAGTAAATCGACAAAAAAAGTTATTTGTATATATTGCTATTATATTATTATCTGTGATTTTAATGAATGTATTTAATATATCAATAAAATAAAATTGAAATCATCTATATATTTTTTATTATGAACATTGTACCATACATACTACTATACAAAATATATAGATGCCAACAAAGATAGTCAATGAAACTACCAAAGTTTTCAAATTTTATGATCTATTTGATAATGATGAACGAAATTATTGTGAAACAACTATAAATGTTAAAACACTGTTATATGAAAATGGTAATGAATATTATGATATTTCATACTCATATGCATATACTAATGTTACAGGTATAGAAGAGACTAGTCATCGTTCTATTTCTGAACGTGATGATGAAACTATAGATGAAGATATTGAACAATATGATAAATTATTACCGACAAATGCTTTGAATCTTCCAAGAACAAATCCATTTTATTATATATATCATAAGCGAACAAATATAGAAAGTGATAGTCTAGAAGGTGTTATTACTGTTAAAAATTCAATGACCGATGAGATGGTAAAATTTCTCATGATGGATTATAAAGATATGGATAAACATATAGGAAATACGTGGTGTGTTCAATATAAAGTTAATATTATGCATTCATTGGCATTATTGTGGGATTAAATATTAAATAATATTATTATTTATATTATTAAATAATATTTAATAATAATAATATTATGGACATACATATTAATTATGGTAGATTTATATTGGGAACTACGTCAACATGGATGTTTTTACCCTTATTATTAAATATTAGTAACAATAAAAATAGTAATTTATTATATAAAGAACGATTACTGCTTTATATTATTATTTTTTTATCTGGAAGTCAATCTATAATTACTTGGCGAAATGTAAATTCTTTAAATATTTCATCATTTTATTGGAAATTGGATAGATTATACTCTAGACTATTATTTTTAAATTGTTTATTTATTTATAATACAAAATCAATTTTTATAACATCGTTAAGTTTACGATATATATTTCCATGTGGAATAATTATTTTTTATATATTTTCAAGATTTTTTGAAAATAACAATTATAAATTATTTATATTAAGCCATTTATTATTTAGATATATAGGTTTTTGGTGGATATATCTGATATTGTTAAATGATAAATATATATTTTATAATTTTATTATAAATTCTAGTTTATATTTTGGTAATATATTTATATTATTATTTTGGACATCTCAAAAAAATATTAATAATTATAATATATATTATAATAATGAATGTTTAAAAATTATGTATATAAATATAATAATATCTGTTGGTAATTTTATATTAGATAATTATATATTTGATAATATTAATTAATACTAGTTATAATAATAATATAATACTATTAAAAAAAATTGAATATTATTCATTGAATATTATTCATTGAAATATTTATTACTAATAATAAATATAAAAAATGAATAATATAAAGGCACATTTGATTACAGGTATAGGAATTGCAATTTATACTTTTTATATTCAAAATTGTCCAGAAGTTATAAAACCTACATTATGCAATAAAGGGTTTACGATGCTTTTATCGAACCAATTTTTGATTACAGCATGGATATATAGATTAAAACCTTTTATATCTTATAATTTTTGGAAAAAACTTATGAGAGTACAATTTGTAAGTATTGCAATAATATTTGTTGGGAGATCAATAAGATTAATACAATATTACTATTTTTAATAAATATTATTTTATTTTATTAATATAAATGACTACTGTTAAAACTACTCTTTTATTATCATTGTATGTTCAAATATTAACAACATTTTTAGGATTTGTAGGATTATTATATGATGTTGCAAAAAAGGATAAAATACTAAAAACTATATTAGGTTTAGAAACAATAGTTCAAATTATTGAATTAATTTTTTATATATGGTTTTCTTATTTCTATACAAAGAATTTAGATCGTGTAGATATTGCCAAATATAGATACTATGATTGGGTATTCACTACACCAATGATGTTATTAAGTACTATAATGTACTTTGAATATAATAATTATAATTCTAATAAAAATTCTGATAATCAAAATTCTGATAACCAATATTTAACTGCTAATAAATTCATTAAAAACAATGCAAATAATGTAAGAGATGTATTCTTTTATAATTTCTGTATGTTGCTTATGGGATATCTAAATGAAATCGGTATAATTAATGTATGGATTGCAGTAATTATTGGATTTGTATTTTTCTATCACTCATTTTCATTAATTTATAATAAATATGCAATCAAATCACAAACTAATATGAATATATTCTATGTATTAACATTTTTATGGGCATTATATGGTATTGCAGCATTATTACCATTTAAATTGAAAAATATATGTTATAATATTTTAGATATATTTAGTAAAAACTTTTATGGTCTATTTATTGTGTATGTTATATATACTAAGCGCGTTAAATAGATTATTATGTCCACAAATAGATAATATTATTTTTAATATTAATAATATTATTTTTGTAAATATTTTATAGCACTTAGCAATACTTGTTCTTGATCAGTAAGTCTTTGAAATAGAAATACCTCATCCATTCTAATTTGACAGTAACGTCCTCTTGGGTTTCTAAATATTATATGTACTCCATCGTTATTAATCTCTATATCACATAGAAATGCACCTCGAGTTAAATATAACTTTTCAGGATTTTTTAGATTAATCCATCTTACATAATTGCCACTTTGCAGATCACTTATTTCGTCTACAAATCGATAATTTTTTAGTTTTTCATGTAATGCTTTTAAACTTTCTCGTGATATATTTAATTGCTGCAATACATTATTTTTTATCTCTTTTATATTACTTAAATTAGTATTCATTATTGATTCATTTTTATCATTTTCTAATGCATCTATTAAATTTTCCATATTGAATCGACTCATTTAATAATAATATAGAATATTATTAAATAATATTAGTATATATTAATGTTAACTGATAAATCTAAAATAATAATAGATAATATAGTTAGTACAATTAAAAAAACGAATATTAAGAGTAATAAAAGCAAAGAATCCAATACTACAAATAAATTAATTGTCAAATTATTTGATCAAATAATTGAAAGTCATAAATTTGTAGATAAAAATATAAATATTTATCAATGTAAAAGTATTTCAACTGTTTCAAGTTCTACACCATTTATAAAAAAATATGTTAGTAATATCGATTATAATTATGTCGATAAGCAAATAATTAAATATATAGAGACAAATAAAGGGTTATTAATACAATATACATTCAATCTTGACAAGAAATATATAATATATTTTATATTATATGAAAAAATAACTGCTAAGAATAGGAATAGTATAAATGATAAATTAGATTTTTATGCAAAAAATATGATTACTGTTATTTTATTTTTAGAGAATTATCGAAAAATAGGATGCAAAACTGATAAACTAGAAATATTTATTTATTTGACACCTTTTGAAAAGAAATTACCAAAGAAACATGAAATTATAGGTCCAAAAAGTATAAATTCTGGACATACTATTCCATGTAATATGAATAGTGAAATAGTTGTCTACAGACGGGAAGAATTTTTTAAAGTAGTGATTCATGAGTTAATACATTCAATGGGTATAGAATTGGCTTCAATTCATTCTACAGATTTAGAAAAACGATTGCATAATATTTTTAATATAAAATCGAATTTTAAAATAAATGAAGCATATACAGAATTCTGGAGTAATTTTGTAAATATATTATTTTATATATCTCTCATACATATTTATAAAAAATCGTTAAGTAAAAAATTATTAACGAGTTTATTTCATGAATTATATTATGTAGAGAAAATAAATACATATATACAATGTATTAAATTATTAAATCATATGAATTTAAAATATAGTGATTTATTTAGTAAAAATATAGATAGATTAAATTTATATAGAGAGAAAACAAGTGTTTTTGCATATTTTATGTGTAAATTAATATTTATGAATAATCACGATAAGTTTATAGAATTTGTATTGAAAAATAATAGTAATATATTATTATTTTCAAATAGTTATAATATTAAAGAAAATCAAAGAAAAATGAATAATTTAATAAATTATATAGAGAAGAATTATAAAGATCGAGATCTTTTAACATATTATGATGAACTAGAAAAATGGTATATGCGCCAAAAAAGTCAATCATATTTTTTTTATCAAACTAGAATGACGTGTATTGAATATCTATAATATTTATATTATCTATAATATTTATAATATAGATAATATTTTATCTACATATAGTATATGAACAATTATATCAATATTCAAGATGATATTAATAGTATTAATAGTATTAATAATATCAATAACAGTAATAATGATATGATTTTTTTCATAAAAAATGAATTAAATATATTAGATTATAATAGAATAAAAAATATGAAACGCAATAAACGTAAATTATTTCATAATAATGAAGAAAATTTGATAGATAGTTTATTACAAAAATCTATACCAAAACGAATATCAAAAATAAAGATAACGCCTGACACATTTGAAATTCCTAGTTATAAAGACTATAAATGGTTATTAATAAATGATTATAATATTAAAAATTTAAAAGAAATACTAAAATCATATAATAAAAAAATTTCAGGAAATAAAGATGAATTATTGGTAAGAACATATAATTATCTATATTTATCATATAACTGCATTTTTATTCAAAAAATATTTAGAAAGTGTCTTATAAAAAATTATAATTCTTTGCATGGTCCAGGTTTAAAAAATCGTGATTTATGTATTAATAATATTGATTTTTGTACTATGGAAAAGATATCAGATATACCGTATAATCAATTTATTAGTTATATCGATCGACGTAATAATATATATGGATTTAATATTCTATCAATTTACAATATATATTTACAAAATAAGAAATTAGAAAATCCATTTACAAAAGATATTTTAGATGAAAAAATATTAACACAAATATTAACATATATACGATATAGTAAATTATTAAAATTAGATACTAATATAAATTTTCAACAATTAAAGCCAATAGAAAGATCTGATAGAATAAATTTAAGAATTATATCAATATTTCATGAAATAAATTTATTAGGAAATTATAGTAATAGTATATGGTTTAATAATTTATCAAAAAATTCATTAATATTATTTTTAAATGAATTAATAGATATATGGAATTATAGGGCAAATTTATTACCCACTACTAAATGTGAAATATGTCCGCCTAATGGTAATCCTTTTAAAAATTATATAATACCAAATATGTATACATTGAGTTATAATGAAATTAAAAAAAGATGTGTTAATATTTTAGATATATTAGTAAATACTGGGATAAATCAAGAAAGTAGAGGATTAGGAGCATATTATATATTAGCATGTTTAACATTAGTTAATAATGATGCAGCAGAAGCAATGCCTTGGTTATATCAAGCAGTAATGCATAATTAATAATTACGATAAAATTGTAAAAATATTATATTTATATTAATATTTAATTAAAAATTTATAATTATAAAAATAAATTATTTTTATAATTTTTACATCGTATTTCGGTGTGAAAACATTT
>CEUJ01021533.1_pt1 | contig 19757 bp, 16 predicted proteins | sample 361531 | NCBI WGS metagenome assembly CEUJ01 (sample SAMEA2622842, study PRJEB7988) | marine metagenome | biome: marine biome (ENVO:00000447); feature: marine epipelagic mixed layer (ENVO:xxxxxxxxx); material: "saline water (ENVO:00002010), including plankton (ENVO:xxxxxxxx)" | depth 140 m | reverse complement strand
TTACCTTTGATACGCGGTTCACTCATCATTTCAACAATTTTCATTTTAGCCATGTCTTTGGGTGAATTCGGAGCATCGTATGTTGTTGCGCGCAATTCCGACTGGGTGACATTGCCCCTTCTGATAGATTCACTTCGGGCAAAACCGATGAAAGATCCGTTCACTATACCTGCCTCAAACGCAGTAGCAACCGTATTGATGCTCATGACGATACTACTTTTTTTACTGGCTGAAAGATTCAGAAATAACAAGCAAGGAGGTATGTTTTGATGTTGGAGTGTCAAGGTATCGGAAAATCATTTGACAAAATACTCTTCAAAGATTTAGACATACACCTTGAACCAGGGGAGATTCTAGCGATTACCGGCCCATCGGGTTGCGGAAAAACAACCCTCCTCAGATGTATTTGTGGATTGGAGAAACTTGACTCTGGTAGAATTGTTCTAAATGGAACTGACATCACAGATTTTCGAGCAGAAGAACGAAACATTGGGATGATTTTCCAAAGACCTGTACTGTATCCACATCTTTCTGTATCCGGGAATTTGTCGTTGTCATCTAAGGATGGCCATCAAAAGGCACTAGAGGAGGTGGATTTATCGGGTTTTGAAAATCGTTCTGTGGAAAATCTATCAGGAGGAGAGAGTCAACGAGTTGCCCTTGCAAGAGCATTGTTAGCAAATCCAGTTGTTCTTCTCTTGGATGAACCTTTTAGTGCAATAGATGAGGACATGTCAAGAAGACTTATCGAAGACACAAGAGCGATTTTAAAGTCGAGAAAATGTCCAGCAATTTTGGTTTCTCACAACAAAACTGAAGCTGAAATTTTTGCTGACAGGGTTTTACAATTGGCTGAAAAAAATAACCTAGAGGACTAAACATCCCTGCGAAGGAATCAAGAATGTAGTGAGCCACCCTGCGGGTGGTAACATGGCAATCGGCAACCCCGCGGATACTTTGACCTACGTACGAGCACTAGGCCTGATTGTGGGTGGATATGGTGCCTACCAACGTGACAAACGTCGAGAAACCGACGTCGCAGTGAAGGAGGAAATCCTTCGATGTGCAGATCGAGTTCGTACACATGTGGAAAATGTGCATGATGACGCCTACAGAGATGGAAACGTGAGATTGGCCAAGGCTTGCCAATCTACGATTGAAGAAATTGATGCGTTGCGCAACGATGTCAACTTGGGGGAAACCGGTGGAGAACATCCGTTTTTCAGCAAACAGGCCACGGCATCAAAGAAGGTCCTTGGTAAACTCATCAAGCATGATCATGAGACATTGACCATGTTGGTCAAAGCCGTCAATCGAAGCAATGATTTGGAACAGGCAGCAGCTGTCGAAGGCGAGGTCATGAAAGCCGTTCGCGAAACCAGACAATTGGTCAGTAGTGTTCGCGGACACTTTAGCGAACGAAGAGCCGTTCTCAAGAAAATCCAGTAGGAGGTAAAAATATGGCAACACACAGATGGAGAGAAAGCCCTGAAGTCATCGCAAGGATGATCGATTCAGGTTCAATTCAATCATGGTCGGCGAAGAACATCATCCTCAAGCCGAATGAAACATGTGCAATCATGGCGGATGGAAAAATTCAGGACATCTTGTCTGAGACCGTTCTGAAGAATTATGTCGGCGGATTTACTCGATGGTTAGGCAGTAAATTGGGCGTGGGTTCAAGCGACCACAAACTCATTTTCGCCATGACAGGACCGTTTGACTTACTCGTCAAGATGGAAGGAGCTACTGCAGACGGTGCGAAAGTCAACGGTATGCTCAATTTGCGATTGCAAATTCAGAGAGATGATGTTCCGAAGTTGATCAATATATTTGCCAACAGTGGACGTGAATTAACTCGCGGGTTCTTTGCAAACATGTATGGGACTGAAATCATGAGTCGAGTGGTTGTACCGCTTCTTGCAAAACAGGCCGATATTAACGCCGTACGGTCTACTGATTTTGGTGATATGATTGAGATGGGCGTCCGAGCCGAAATGCGGGGTTCATTCGATCAATATGGAATCACCATGCTGCGAGCCTTTGCGGTTGTAAACGAAACCGACTTGGAAAAGTTGCAGGCCTTCCGGCAACAAACCGAAGTTCTGACCGCTCGAGCCGACCTCATTAACGAAACCTCACTTGCCGCACTTGAGCGTCAACAAAGTTTGACCTTGGCACGAATCGAAGCGGAAGCTGATGTTGCCAAAGCCAAAGCACGCGGACAAGTCGAAGCCGCACTCGAAAGTCAACTCCTCGACCTACGAAAGCAGGAAGCGGAATGGGCGGCTGAGCGCGGCGATATGGCAGCTCGTCAAGACATTGAGATGGATGGGAAACAACGGAAGATGGACATCGCGATGAGTGCATTTGAGCAGGTCCAAGCCAACAAACGCGCACGAATGGCACAAGAGGCTGAAGCGAACTTGACCAGACAGCAACAGACCGATGATATTCAACGAGAAATGATGAAAATGGCCGCGGAAAGCGGTGCATTGACACCCGAAGTGATGCAAACCTTCCTTGAACAACAGTCCGCGCAGAAGGGCCACGACAGTAAGTCCACAGTTGCCCCTGAACAAACACCAAGTTCATCGTGTTCATCCTGTGGTGCTGACATACAGGTGAGTTGGCAGGTCTGCCCACATTGTGGAATTACGTTGTAGGTGATAACATGGCAGCTGGCAGTAATCGGATCACATTTGGCTGGATTTTGGTCGTCATCTTCTGGCTAATGTCGGTTCTCATGTTCACAGTACCCACTGAAGATACCAGCATAGGACGGGATTCAGATGGGGACGGTGTTGACGATGGATGTGATGAGGACCCGATGGATTCGTGGGAAGATTATGACTACTGTGACGACAGTGGTTCAATCGGAGCAGGGGGTTGCTGTTGTGTATCTGGATTTCTCAGTCTGTTAATCGTGCAATCAGGTAAGGATGCAAAAAAGAAGGCTGAGACCCAAGTATTCTACATTGCACAGACTCCACAACCGACTCCACAAGTTGTGCACCAAGTTGTGCCGCAGCAAGTGCCAGTGGCCCAACCGGCTCCAGCACCCGTACCCGTTTCTCAGCCAAGTAAACCCCATCCGTTGGAAAAACAAGGTACTGATGTCGAAGCTTGGCACAAGAAAGCCCGAAATCTTGAACTTGCGAGAGACTGGGAAGGTGCGGCTCAAGCATATCAAAAAGCGGGATTGTACCATGAAGCAGGTCGAATTCGACAGCAATACATGGAAAAGAATGAGCCGCAAGTGAAGATTGACATCGCACAATTGGGAGACAATATCCAAGACAGCGTTGTCATGAAAGATGGGCAAGGTCAGAACGAGGATTATCAGGGATGATTATTCCTCTATCCTCAACAAATCAAGTGGAATTGCAATCGGTGGCAAATGATCGCTGAAACGATGACGGCTGGTCTTGGGCGGAAACACATTGTCTGAAAGCGCCATGTCGATGACCTCTCGTTTGGTTAGAGATTGCAATCCACTTCCAGGCCAAATATCCAACTCGATTCCATCATCATCCATGTAGTCTACTTTGATGACTGGCAAACGGGACAAACCAATTCTCAGCCCGACCTGATATCGATGATGACCATCGAGGATGGTCCCAGTCTCTCGATCAACCAGAAGGGGTTTCGTATATGCACTCCAACGCAGCGTCATCTCGTGTAGAGTGTCGACATTTCGAGGTTTGACCTCTTCATGAGGTTTCAGCCACATGATAGGAACCAAATCGACGTCCATAGTTGTCCCAAGGAATCCCCATTCTAATCCCTTTGCCCGTCGATAGCATCATGTTGAGAAGGCGCCGCACCGGATTGATGGCCGAAGGCATGTGGCTTGAGGGAACCTTGGCAGATTGCCCAGGTGAGCCACTCACTGAGGCTCAAATTTCATGGAAAAACGCCCTCCCAAGTGCGCTCCGTGAGGTTTGCAATCGAGTGACTACTGCGGGGGGTGGAATCTGGTTGGTCGGTGGCTCTGTTCGTGAAGCCATGCTTGAGAACCCCTGGAAAGATCTTGATCTCGCGACAACCATGACCCCTGACGAAGTCGAAGCATTGTTTCCACGTTCGATTCCAACCGGAGCCCAATATGGAACGATTACGGTTCGAATTGCTGATACGGACATCGAATTTGAGGTCACTACTTTGCGAAGTGAAGGAAGTTATGGAGATGGACGACGGCCCCGCGAAGTGACATTTGGTCAGTCATTGAGCGAAGACCTTTCCCGTAGAGATTTCACAATCAATGCAATGGCCATTGACTTGGCCCGCAATCTCTTGCATGACCCCTATCATGGCCAATCAGATTTGCAAAATAAGCGCTTATCTGCTGTTGGCGACGCTGCCGAGCGGTTGGGTGAAGATGGCTTGCGTGTCTTACGAGCATACCGATTCATGGATCAGGAACGCCGTGGTTTTTGGGAGCCGGATGAGCATTTGGCATCCGCACTGAAAACTTGCGGAGAAATGCTGGAAAAGGTATCACAGGAGCGGATTTGGTCGGAATTCAATCGAATCCTAGGGGGTCAACGAGCGCCTGAGGTGTTGGAACGGATGCGAATTGACGGAGTGTTGAGTCGTATCTTGCCTGGATGGGATGCAGAACTTGAATCCCAACATGAATTGTCCACATCTGTGGAGGATGTGGTCGTGTGTCGATTGACCCTCTTATCATCAGATATTCCTGCTGCACGATGGCGTGTAATCGACCATGACATGCGGATTCTGACCATTCCAAATCACACGAGAAAACGAGTCCTGAAGTTACACGGAATCATTGGGCATCTCCCCCACGATTTGGTATCTTGCAGACGATACAGAATTTGCATTGATGAAGATGTCAATGCACACCTTGACATCGAATCCGCATTAAATCGAAAAACCGCAGATGCCGCTCGAATATTGATTAAGAAAACACCCAAACCCAAGGGAGGAATTGTACCAATCGTTGACGGACATCAACTCTCTAATGTCTCAGATTTACCTTCTGGTCGTCGTTTGGGTCGACTCAAAGAGTGGTTGTTTAGGTTGCAAATCGACCAGGATCTTTCTACGGACACAGAGGTTTTGGCGTGGCTCGGAATCATCGATTGGCAAACGAGCAATCCCGAAGATTGGCCCGAAGTTTCGTGGCCTTGATTACTCACTGAGTGATTCAATGTACTCGTCCGCTGTCAGCAATTGATCTTCATCAAAGTGATGTGGAGCGATGAGCAGAATCCAACCTTCTGAGTAGGTATCATCAGTCACCAAATCGGGTGTCGCCTCCAACTCATTGTTGACTTCGAGAACCTTGCCCGCGCACGGCGACGCGAAGGTTTCCCGACCATCGGCGGAGCGTAGTGAAAACAGGATGTCACCTTCACTGAATTCTTCAGCGACATCGGCGAAATCGAATTCATTGTCTGCGGCGGCGTTATCAGCCAATGCATCACTGGGCAAGACTGCGAGAGAAACACGCAGGATATCACCCATTTCTTGGACGATGAGGTCCGATGCACCGATTTTCCAAGTTCCTTCATCTTTATCCACGACTTGCATCCAAATATGGTTGCGTGTGTACTTCCGATCAGATAGAATGCTGAATTCAAGAAATTCTTCCGACATTTGACTCACCTGATGCGCTGCGATACCCGCATATATTTCAACAAATCGCTGTGAAATTTTTGAATTCCCGTCCGTAGGACGGGGGATGCGTACACGCATTTATTATCTACATGAGACGGGTGGGAAATGTGAGGAAGCGGAATGCATTTCCAAGAAACAGAAGAACAGAGCATGATACGTGATATGGTTCGAGACTTTGCACAAGAGGTGCTTGCACCCACTTGCTTGGCTCGAGACAAAGCCCAGCAGCCCCCTCTAGAAGAATGGACTCAGTTCATCGAGTATGGTCTCCAATCCTGCACAATTCCCGAGGATTATGGAGGAGTTCCATTAGACGATATCACTGAAGCCATCATCGTTGAAGAGTTGGCTCGAGTCGATCCTTCCTTTGCGGTATTCTTCTGTGTTCACGTTGGACTCTGCGCCAAGACCATTGTAATTCATGGAACTGAAGAGCAGAAATCCAAATATTTGCCAATGCTTGCAAATGACAAAGTTGGCGCCTATTCTCTGTCTGAAGCGGGTGCAGGTACGGATGCGGCAGCAATGACATGTAAAGCCAAACTCTCGGAGGATGGAACGCATTATCTCCTAACTGGAGAAAAGATGTGGGTGACAAACGGTGCAAGTGCGGACATCTATGTTTTATTCGCCAAGGATGTTGACCACCCCGATTATGGAGTCAAGAGACACGGTGGTACAACTGCATTCATCGTCGAGAAGGATTTCGAAGGATTTACCGTTGGAAAGAAAGAAGACAAGCTCGGAATTCGAAGTAGTGACACCTGTACATTGGTTTTAGAAAACTGCAAGGTTCCTGTAGAGAATGTCCTAAAGCAACCCGGAAAGGGATTCCCAATCGCCATGAATGCGCTGGATAATTCACGAATTGGAATCGCTGCACAAGGTCTGGGAATCGCTCAGGGAGCGTATGAGTCGGCCCTCAAGTATGCCCATGAGCGAGAAGCCTTCGGTGTCCCCATCGCCCGTCACCAAATGATTACTGCTTACCTCGCAGACATGGCCACGCAAGTGGAAGCCGCTCGATTGATGGTTTACAAAGCCGCATGGGCCAAGGAACAGCACTACCAAGAAGGCAGCCATCGACACACAAAGGAGGCCAGCATGGCGAAGTTGTTTGCAGGAGATACAGCAATGTGGGTTGCAGAGCGCGCAATCCAAGTATTGGGAGGTTACGGTTACACCACTGATTTCCCAGTTGAGCGATTCTTTAGAGATGCAAAGATCACGCAAATCTACGAAGGAACTCAAGAAGTTCAGAGACTGGTTATCGCTCGAGCCATCAGCGATGATGTATGAATAACTCATCATTGAATTCGGACCCAGGCAAATGGGTCACAGGTGCCTCACCGGGATGGAACACGGTTGCATCCCCACCCACCAAGACGCCTGTATCGTCTTGCCAACGCAAGAATGCGCCCTCCCACAGGCCAATGACGGGGCGCTCATTGTGTTCATGAAATTCCTGAATACGCTGCGCACGAGTTTCTCCGAAATGCGGTTCAAACTGATTTCCCTCTTTCAGCCAGATGTTGCCGTCATGGTAGTGCGCATTGATTTGGAAAGGTATCAAATCAAAGGTTTCGAAAGAAGCGGGTTGAACGATCGGCATGTCATTGGTCGTTTGCATCGTCGGACAGGCTACGTTTGATCCCGCACTAACTCCCATGTAGGGCATTCCATCTCGAACACGGGATCGGACCACATCAATCAAAGCATTCTCATGCAATTTTTTGGTTAACAGGAATGTATTGCCTCCACCCACATAGAGACCTTTGGCTTCTTCAATCGCAGATATCGGGTTTTCGTAGTCGTCAATGTTCCTCAGAGATACACCACTTGGTGCAGAAAATTCAGCCAGTCGTGTGGTGTAGCCGGCATGATCATAGGAAGCATAGGGGATGAATACGACTTCTTCACAACCAGCGAAAATCGAGCCCATCTCGTCGAAATAGATCTGTTGACGTTCGGGTGTTCGCAAACCTCCGCTGCCCAGCAACAATCTCATACTTCCGACCCCAACGTTGCTAAATCATTCATCAGGCTCAATGCGACTTGAGCGACCAGAGGGTTATCGTCTTCACTCAATGTTGGTAACAAAGATACGATGGGAGTCGAAACTTCACGTCCATGTAGATGTTCCAATACACGAACTCGTGCCATGTCCTCAGCTTCATTGAGGAGCTCAAGACGCAACTCATCAGCAATTGGGCCACGTTTTGAGCGTAACAACCGCGGAAGTAGAAGCGAATCTTCACTCTGCTTGACCACATCGATGAACAATGACCAATCAAACCAATCCACTTGATCCAAATTTTCTGCGATGATTTTCCGCATCGAGGCAGTTGGATTGTGACAAAGTTTGGATATCGATGTCTCATCGTTCGATGCAATCATCTCAGGCAACTTCAGTTTAGCCCATTTCTGCCGCAGACGCTGATCTTGAACCCCATCCAATGTCGAAGGGATGTGTCCAACCTGAACCATTTGGTCTAATGCGGCTTCACGGACTCGAGGATGAGGGTCTTGAAGCATATTCTCAAGAAATTCAAAATCTCCTGAGTTCGAAATCGCCATCTTTCGAACAACATGGTCTTCACTTTCGATCGCCACTGGAATCGTACCCGAATCGACTGCGAGTCTAGAACGCCAAGCCTCGCGACGAACGGCATCTTTTTGATCGGTACAAAGCGTTGACAAAATCGGAAGTGACTCACTGCCTAGACGAGGTGCGATTTCAGCCGCGAGCAATCGAAGCCTCTCTTCTTTTCGAATTGAAAGTTGGACCACCACTTTGCGATGCTCTGCATCAACCCATTTGCGTATAGCATCTACCGCTTTATCGACAAACCATTCGTCATCGGAGTCAAGAAGATCTAGAAACGCGGACAAGGCTGCGGAATCGTTCTGTTCAAACAAACGACGAACGGCCATCCTGCGCTGCCGCACATCCTTGTGCTTGAGCCGTTCGAGTTCCAGTTGCAGCATCGGTCTCATCTCAGGGACGTGAATCTTGTGTATAGGGTTCACGGGACAAGGTCGCCGTGTCGACCAAAGCCGCCCACTTGACCATCTTGTTCATCCGCATCTGGATGACCAGGTTGCAACAAGCGAATATCGACGAGTGTGATTAGAATCGGCCATACATCACTCAACCAATCCATTTCGGAACTCAATAAATCGGCAACAGGATGGGCCTCATCTAACCACATCTCTGAATCAAATGCCCATGGGGGTTCATCCTCCAACCCACTCGGTTCGGGTAATGATTGCAAATCATCAGGTAAAGATTCCAATGAAGTCGCTAAGTTGTTCAGTCGTTCAATCGTCTCGTTATCAATGATGCCAACCTCTTGCCCAAGGATGGCACTCTCACGTAGTAATTCTGCCAAAGTCTGTGCAGAAAGGGGCTCAGGTTCCGTATCCGCAATGTCTACGGGGCCAAACAAGACACCTCCGAGATTGGTTTCCAACCAGTCTGTCCCTACACGTTCAAGTTTCATCAGATGCTGAGAGTACCGACCTCCAATCGGAGCGATGGAGAATCCTCCGTCCGACATTCTCGAGGTTAGCCAGTGGGGCAACTCTTCCAAAGAACCGGTCACCAACACTCGATCCAATGGCTCGGGTAACTGTGGAGGACAATGATTCAGTTGCCGCATTTTTCGAACTCGAACGGTATGAGTTTGTGCAACAGGATTCAATCTATCGCGTACGTAATCAACGACTTCTCGAGAAGGATCTACGACGACCACTCCACCTTCGGGACCGACAATATGCGCAATGAGGGTGGCAATGTATCCACCCTTGGCCCCCAAAATCAACACTTCTTGTCCCGGACTTAGTTCCAAATGATGAAGCATTGTGGCAATCATATGTGGTGCGGAAATCGTCTTGACACCGCCTTTGCTCGTTTCAAGAAACACCAATGGACGATCATACCAGAATGGTTCCAAATCATAATCGGTGAAATCGGATATTTCCACGGACTGCATCGCGGCAGAAATATGTGAATCGATTGGAATTTCAGCGTTTTCCAAACGCTCAATCAGGCGCCGTGTTCGCTCACCGGTGCCGGACATATGCCTTCTTTTTCCTCCTCACTCAAAAGGCTGCGGTGGGGTTTACCTCATAATCTCCAACCGCTCGCGCTCAAACACGGGTCCGTGGTCTAGCGGTTATGACGTCGCCCTTACAAGGCGAATATCACCAGTTCAAATCTGGTCGGTCCCACTATTGCTCTTCCAACCACTCGGCATCATCACCGAGGGCTGCTTTGTCTTGTTCTTCAAGGGTGTTCGCGACCTTTTCATCCGACCAACCATCGGTGGCTTCCCAGGTATCCATGTCGGGATTAATCGAGGACAGTGCCTTTTGCAAATCCAATTCAACATTCTCATTCCCACTCGAATCGAACTCAGCAGCGTTGCGAACCGCTTCGATTTTTGTGAAATGTGTATCCCAAGCTTCAATGGCTTTCTGCATAGCAAAAATGACGAAAGAATGTTTGTTTGAAGCGCGATCTGCACCTCCAAATTCTCCCTTGCGAACAAGATATGCTTCACCGATACAAACTCCAACATACACGGTACCAACCGGTTTGTTTTCATTGCCACCCGTTGGCCCGGCAATGCCTGTAATCGAAATACTGACACCGCTCCCTGAAGCACTTTGTGCACCCTGTGCCATACCCAAGGCAACCTCGTAACTCACGGCTCCACGCGACTCCAATTTCTTCAACGAAACTCCAAGCTGGGAGATTTTTGAATCGTTAGAGTAGGTCACCCAGCCCTGCGAGAACCAATCGGATGCTCCAGAAATATCCGTAAAGGTACTCGCTAGCAACCCACCAGTGCAGGATTCAGCAACAGACAGGCTCCACCCTTCCTTCTTCAGGCGCCGCACGAGGCGAGCCGCGAGCATGGAGGCTTCCTCACTCACACTTAGACGGCAAAAGCGAGCGTTCTTAGGCATGCCGACTCAATAATGCGGCGAAAAAACATCGATTTGGACCTCAGTAATGCCTTTGAACGGCCGTGTTAGGGTTGGAGCCTGTGAGCGACACGGAATGGGCCGAAATCCACCGAAAGGTGATGGCAGCTGGGCTTCTACCCGGTCGCTCAGTCCGGGAAAGACTTCTAGCTCTGCCTTCGATTGATGCATTCATCGAAGTCGCAAAGGCGAGTGGGAAAACTGGTGTACTTGATGAAGCCATGTTGGATGAATTGTTGGCTGTTACTCCCACCACACCCGTTGTCGCACGTACAATCGCCCCGATTGCTGAACCCGATCCCAAACCGGCTCCACGAAAACACGATTTGGCTCACTACAACCTCTCCGATTTCCCCATGCAAGCCAAGGATGTGGATGCGGAAATATCGGTGCACTTTGACATCACTGGGAAAAGTGTAACCGAAGGAAAAAAGGAAGATATTCAATCCTTCTTTAACGACCGATTGAAGCAAGTCAAACGGCTGATTTTGGACCGGAACCTTCCCAATCGCCCGATTGCTGTGAATGAGGCATTGCGGCGAAAAAGGCAGTTGGTCGATCGTGATAACCAATTCACAATCATTGGATTGGTCAATGAGCCGAAAACCACGAAAAATGGGCACTTGATGTTTACAATTGAAGACTCTACAGGCGAAGTTCGATGCCTTCTCAGTCAACGTGATGAGGGGGGTCCGAATCAGCAAATCGTCCATGCTGGTTTGATGGATGATGATGTGATTGGAGTCAGTGGAAATTTCAACCAATCGGGTGAACTGATTTACGTCGACGATATTCATTTCCCACCGTTGAATAAACATCAACGCCGTCGAGCAGGTGAAGATCAAGCCGTTAGCGCAGCTTTCATTTCAGATTTGCATCTTGGAAGCAAAACCTTCCTAGCTCCACAATGGGAGAAAATGATTCAATGGTTCCATACTGACCCACTGGCCCAAACTGTGCGTTACCTTGTCATCAGTGGAGATGGAGTGGATGGAGTGGGAATCTACCCAGGTCAAGACAAGCACTTGGATATCACCGATTTATTCAATCAGTATTCGAAATTGGGCCAGATGTTGCAAGAATTGCCAGATTGGGTAGAGGTGCTATTGCTACCGGGCAACCACGATGCGGTTCGCCCCGCAGAACCTCAACCCGCGATCGACCCAGAATTGCAAACGGACTACAACAACACGCTGTTCGTCGGTAACCCTTGTGATTTCAGTTTGCATGGTGTACGAGTCCTTTCGTACCACGGTGTCTCCATCATGGATTTCGTTTCCAGCCTACGGACCGTGACGTTCGAAACCCCTGAAGCCGCGATGCGTGCGATGATTGACAGGCGGCATCTCGCTCCATCATGGGGTGGAAAGACACCTCTATCTCCTGAACCCGAAGATCGGCTGGTCATTCAAGAAATTCCCGATATCTTCGTCACAGGTCACGTGCATGGTCACCATATTGAGAATTACAAGGGTGTCAATTTGGTTCACAGCAGTACGTGGCAAGATCAAACTGATTATCAGCGAATGCTGGGCTTTCAGCCCAAACCATGCATTCTGACCATTGTCAACTTGCACACACACGCAACGGCTGCAATTCCATTTGTCTAATCCTCATCGAAGAGGTCATCTTCGACCGACAATGAATAATCCAGTTCATGCTTCCGAGTTCGGATGAATGCCATGAGCAGGAGGAAAACGACCAGCATCAGAGCAATTTGAACGATTGGCTCTCCGAACAAATCTCCTATGCTTGCGGTTTCATCTGAACCCTCCTCGGAAAGAACTGGATCATTAACTTCATCCGGCGTTTGTGTAATTGGTTCATCCTCCTCGATGACAAAATCCATGCTAGAAGAGTTTGAATTGCCAGAAGCATCGATCGCTATCACGGTCAATGTGTAGGTCTCCAACGCGGTGAGAGTCGGGTCAGGAGAGATGGTCAAATCGTGATTCTTGCGAAGAGCGACGGTGTCCCCAGTGAATGTTTGACTGGAGACCTGAATCAATTCCGTGGATTCTTCACTCGTGTACCATGTCACCCGAAGCGAACCCCCTTCGAGTACATCGACTGCAAGATTCAATACCTCAGGTGGCGTCAAATCCATTTCAGTCGAGGTGTTGAAGGAGACCTCGACTGAGGGTGCATCTTCGACTGAAATCATACAACTATACGCAGTACCTGCCTCAAGTTGGTTCACCTGTATAGCATGTGAAAGTGCCGCTTCGGATGTCGCAAAGCTGTTGTTGCCACAAGTGACGGTTCCATTGTCTGCTTTAGTGGTCGACCAAGAGACAATCGCTGATGAGGATGTGATGCTTGAAACGCCGACTCCAAAGACCTGTTGAGCCACATCTGGCAATTCTATTCCAGTGAGAACAGCGAAGGTTTGACCATCCACATCGTAAGAGCCTAGCATTGCGGCCTGATCGGTTTCATTATCCAGAACCATGTCGATAATATTGGGATCATAATCGAGCCCATCGACTGTACTGGGATCAGCACCACCTCCCAATCTCCATGTTTTGGCCTCGGCATCCACATCTCGCCATTTACCGGTACCAAATCCATCTTGGGAACCTGCAACCACCACAAATCGATAATCGGGTACATCTTCACCGATGATATTCTTGGACACGGTGATAATCACGGTCTTTTGATCTTGATTTGAACTTACTTCAATGCCCTTTGCCGAGGTTTCGCCGGTGCTGGCACTAACGGTCTTGACTGCACCAGGTTCACCGGTTGCAGATACAGCAACCTCCCAAGCCCAATCTGGATGGACCTTAGCATAAGCTCCATCCAGCATCTCGGTTTGACCGTATGTCGTCTCACCTTGGTCAACGTATATCTGCACAATTTGGTGGCTAAATCCATTTGCGAGCCCCCAGTAATCGGTCATCTCTGCAAAGGTGATTTCGAAGCGAGCATTCCAAGCACTCTGACTGATTTTTAGATGAGTAATGTCAAACAAGCCTGCACCTGGAGTGAAATCACCTGCAAGTGGGTAGGTGTAATCTCCATCGCCATTTTCATCACCCAGAGCATCATTGACATCAAGCAATGTCACCCATTCTTCCAAATCAGGCATGACCATTTCTGCGGGTGCTGCAGGAGCGATTTCGACATCGATACCATCCCCATACGCCGGAGATTCTGACCAACTAGTCACAACCTTAACCCGCGTCGAATATCGTGGAGCCAATCCGATTTCAGACCATGGAATTTGGAACTCAAATACCTCGTCTGCAGCACAGCCACCGAGAACAGATTGGCCTGCAAGGTTCCATCGTTCATTGTCCCCAATCTTGCCTTTGGCATTGAAGATGTCATACTTGGCACGTCCATCTTCCCACAATTCTCCAAAGTTGAATGAGACCATGCTCTTGGCTGGAAATCCGAGAATAGTGTTTCCGTAGTACGTACGGAAATTGGTTTCAACCTCATTGAAATTGATGGCGTTTGGTTGCATGAAATATATCGAAAGATCCGGAGATGAAGCCAAGTCCAAACTTTCCCAATCATCCGGCATACTACCCAAATCAACTCGCACGTAGACGTTGGAAGCATCGTAGCCCAAATGGAACGATTCGATGTCCAACAATTCCTGATCCATGCCCGCACCATACATTGCAGCACCGTCCCATTCGCCGGGCAATGCTATTCCATCGATCATCGGTTCAATCACTCCGCCGTACGGTGTATCCGGTAAAGCTGGATTACTCCAAAGATCTTGTAGGTATGGGGGTAAATCGATGTTGATGGCACGATAGATGTTTGAAAGATGGACTTTGAACAAGACATCCCACATCTCATCGTATCCGCTATCCTGATCTAGTCCATACCACCAAAACCAGTCACTGCCTTCTGCGATATACAGGCTTTCCCATGCCGCTTCAAGGCCCGAATGATTTGGATTCTCGGATTCGAATTCAACCAAGGATTGGCGTGCCTCGACCAAACGTTGCCAAGCAAGACTTTCTTCGGCCTCACCGGCCCAAGTGGAAAGTGTTCCGTCAATCCATGAGCCCGTCCCAATCACATCGATTTCAGGCAAGGACAAATTCTTCTCAAGGAAATCACCGGGTGTCGTGGTCACAATGGTTGGATGTGTGCTTAATCGACCAAACCACTCTTCGGTGAAGGGGCGACCGTTGTCTTGATGCTGGAATTCAGACATAAACATCCAGTTCTCGCCATCCAAGGCCACTGTCAACAAATGGTCACTTGGATCCTTGCCTTCATCCAATAACTGCTGACGAATATTGTCACAATATGCAAGGAAATCTGACACGGCTACTTCAGGAGTCATTGAACCATATTGGAAAGCGATTCGATCACTAATCACTCGATCACGGAAGACTACGGCGACATCATCGACCACCCAAGGGGTGGCTAAATTTGAAGCCACGGAGACGTCGATTGTATTTCCATTCAAATCCGTCGATTCTTCAAGGTTCAACTCGTCGGTCACCATCCATTCGATGCCAACCTCGGCCACTGGTTGAACCATCGGTGGAGATACCGATTGTTCACTGGGCCACATTCCAGTCGGGCGGAAACCCAATTCCTGTTCAAACAAATCCATTCCCGTTTGCAGGTGATTGGTGACATCCTCAGGCCAAGAGTCCTTGTTGACTCGAATCCCATCTTCAAACGTCCATCCGTCCATCATCAGCAGCGGCATGATGGGGTGATAGTACGGAGTTGTGGTCAACTCAACTTGCCCACTGGCCGCCAACTCTGAATACATGGGTAGGATGTTCGACATGTGCGCTTCTTGTGCATCCAAAACATACGTTAAATCAGACAATGTGTATTGCCCATTTTGCATGAACAAATCGATGAGACCTTGATCCCGATGACTGGAATTATACTGGCCCTGGACGTACGATGGGCTGAACTGGTACAGGTACCAAAGCACTTGAAGATCGAGGAAATCTTGGGGCTCCAACAAAGTATCATCCATGATAGTCGCGGGTTTCAGATTGTGCAAGGTCATGTCATACAATTGTGAATAGCGTTCACTGGAAGGTTGCAACCATCCAACTCTAGAATCGTCGGCTGTGACATTGTAAATCCAACCTGAATTCCAAAAGGACTGAAATTGCATTGTGTGTAATTCCAATGCAGTGGCATTGGGATAACCCGCAGAATTCCAAGACCGACGTGCGATGTCGGTATGGACATCCAATACTCCATTTTCTGAATAATCAAGCAATTGCTCAATGAATGACGGGACCAAGTTGTACGTGACTTTGGTGTCGGTATTCGACAAAATACCAGGGCTGTCAACATATTCAGTCATACCATGTACGCGAACCCATGGCATTTCCACCATGCCGGTCAGCTTGTTCTTGTAGTATGGTTGATGCTGATGGAAGATAATGGCAAGATTGAGGGCATCATCGACTTTTTCAATTGGCGTGTCTGAGGTATGAATTGTAACATCAGCACTGGATTGTGCTGTACTACGATTCTCAATTTGATACCAGTGAGTAAACGCTTCTCCACCATTGCTGTTTGCAGGATTCTCGAGGGGGAATGAGGTCCATACGTTGCCAGCATCTTGCCATTGTGCCCAAACGATTACACCAATGTTTTCGGGATTCCCTATGGCACTCCATGGAATGCCAACTTCGGTGTTTTGATTCTGGGAATAACCCACCCAAGTTGCCGCGGATTCAGGGTTGTCTACCCAAGCACTGCCATTGTGCATTTGCAGTGAAGAATAGGATGAATCCTCCAAGACAAAGGCGTGATCTGCAGCAAATGGAAGCGTTTGTGCGAGATTCCAATCCTTGGAAAGAGGCGTACCCCCCTCAGTGGTATTGAGGTAGATGAATAAGTCTGCACCGTCACTTTCACTGGCCCAATCCGTACCAGACCAACCAATGAAAAGATGGCTTTCATCCCATGTCATCCTAAATGTGACAGCATTCGAATCGGTGGTTTGCAACGAGTCTTGTGGCCAATCCGACATATCTCCATCTAACACAATGGTATCGGGTGTTTCAGCAACGACTCCCAGCAAAGAAGGAGCCATGAATAGCATCACGAGGACCATCGCAGTACGTCGCATTGATTCCCGCGGTTACAACTGAACATCAAAGGTTTTCCACCCCCTTGAGTACGTCGATTCATGCGAGAGTCCGGTGTGCTGTGTCACATCACTTCTTTGCCATCTGGCAAACTCGGACCCGATGCGTTCACCTTCATCGATTTGCTCGCAGATGCTGGAATCTCGGTTTGGCAGGTACTGCCAATCACCCCTCCCGATGAGCACCAGAGCCCATACTCATCGACCAGTGCCTTCGCAGGATGGGTCAAGTTATGCGATCCCTCATTTGAAGCGGATCCTGATGCCGAACTGGTTCGTGATTGGTTGAGTGTGAATGCGCATTGGGCTTGGGATTGGGGGCTGTACGATGTTCTCAAGCAGATGCATGATGAGAAGCCGTGGTATGAGTGGCCTGAACCCCTCCGTGATCGCCACCCGGAAGCCATTGAAGAGGCCATGAAGAAGTACATGCCTAATATCCGTGGACGCATTGTAAATCAAGTCAGATTCCAACGAGACTGGATGATTTTGAGACATTATGCGAAGCAAAAAGGAGTGAAGTTGTTTGGAGACTTGCCCATTTTTGTGGCCCGTGATTCAGTAGATGTTTGGGTACGACCTCAGTTGTTTCATCATGATGTAGTTGCAGGAGTTCCCCCAGACTACTTCTCTGAAGAAGGACAGCGTTGGGGGACGATGTTGTACGATTGGGAAGCCCACAGACAAGAAGATTGGACTTGGTGGAGAATGAGAATGGCACGTACATGTGCATTGTTTGACATTGTCCGCATCGATCACTTTCGTGGATTTGATTCCGCCTGGGCCATCCCAATGGAGGATGAAAATGCAATCAATGGAACCTGGACCGAAGGGCCCAGTGATGAAATCCTCCAAGCACTCGTTGATGTTGCAGGTGACACACTCATCATCGCTGAAGATTTGGGTATTATTCCTGAAAGCGTTACTGAATTAAGAAAACGACACAATTTACCCGGGATGTCGGTACTACACTTCGGATTTGATGATGAAAATGAGGATAATCCTCATCGTCCACAAAACCTGTGCAAATCGAATGTGGTCTATACTGGCACCCATGACAATGACACCACGATGGGGTGGTGGGATGATGCGAATGAGATACGGAAAAAACGAGTTGAAGAGGTAGGATTGGCCGGCGAAAATCCCTGTGAAACTCTCATTCGCGTGGCCATGTCATCTCCCGCACCCTTGGCAGTGATCCCACTGCAGGACATCCTTGGGCTGGGCACTGATGCTCGAATGAATACACCTGGAAAACCGGATGGAAATTGGCGATGGAAGTTTGATTGGCCAGAATTAACTCAAGGAAAATGGAGTATAATGCAGCGCTCAGAGTTCTGAATTAGGAAGGGACAAATTCATAGAACTGTGGAAGCGGACCGAGATGGTTCGAATGAGTATCGCCTACCTCTCCGCGGAAGTTGGGTTCGAAAGCCGGCTGCATACTTACTCCGGTGGGTTGGGTGTTCTTGCCGGTGATCATCTCAAATCGGCCGCCGATGCTGGCCTTGATTTGGTCGGCTGCACACTCCTATATCGTGAAGGATATGGTCGCCAACAACTCGATGCGAAGGGAAATCAATCCGAAACTTATGGTGAAATTGATCCCCAGGAATTCCTAACCGATACAGGTGTGGAAATTTCGTTACCCCTCGATGGAAAAACCCTGTATTCGAAAATCTGGTTGTATCGAATCAAGGGATTACCGACCTACTTCCTCGATACTCGACACCCCGACAATTCTCCAGAGCATGCTGGACTTGGAAACCGATTGTATGGAGGCGATGATTCCATGCGAATTCGTCAAGAGTACCTGCTTGGTGTTGGAGGCATTCGTGCCCTGCAGGCCATGGGACATGAAATCACTGGACTCCACCTCAATGAAGGGCATTGCACATTTGCCATTCTTGAAATGTTGAATCAAGGCTGGAGTCGCAATGAATTGAGTCAACGTTGCTTGTTTACCACACACACACCTGTTCCTGCCGGTCACGACCGATTCGGTTGGGGTGAGGTGGAAGCTGTTCTAGAGGATCTTTTGCCTGCAGATGCAAAGCAACTCGTTGACGATGAAAATACCTGTTCAATGAGTCATCTTGGAATCGCCTTAGCCGGCCAAGTCAATGCCGTCTCAAACCTCAACGCATATGTTGCCAGTGGAATGTTTCCCGGTACGCACATTCATCCGATTACCAATGGTGTACACCACGAAACGTGGACTTCACCTGCACTCTCTGATTTGTTTGATCAACATCTTACAGGATGGAGGACGGACCCGACCACCCTTGCACATGCGGGTCGCCTCCCAGACGAACCATTGGAAATGGCCAGAAAAGATGCTCGTGCGGTTTTACGTGATTTGGTGCGAGCTGCGACAGGTGTGGAATTGGAAGAACATCGCTTGACCATTGGTTTTGCGCGCCGATTCGCGACATACAAGCGCGCAAACCTTGTATTCAGTGATTTGGAACGACTTCGCGCATTGGGCGCAGGAAAAATCCAGTTTGTCTTTGCGGGCAAAGCGCACCCGAAAGATGAAGGAGGCAAACAATTGATTCGCGATATTTTCGAAGGTGCATCGCAGGTTGAACAAGACATCCCTGTCGCCTTCCTTGAGGACTATTCCATGGACACAGGATTGGCAATGACCAGTGGAGTCGACATCTGGTTGAACAATCCCATTCGGCCGATGGAAGCCAGTGGGACCAGTGGCATGAAAGCGGCGATGAATGGTGTCCCCAATTGTAGTATTCTCGATGGTTGGTGGCCAGAGGCCTGCGAACATGGGGTCAATGGTTGGGCTATTGGAGAAGGTGAAGATGAGCGCGATGATATTCGTGATGCAAAGGCGTTGTATGACGTACTCGAGTTTGAGGTTCTTCCCGCTTGGGCAAACGGCCCAGAGCATTGGAACGATATGATGCGAGCATCGATTGCCACAAGTGCACGATTTACCGGGGCGAGGATGATGAGTGATTATCTCCGCTTCTATGCGAATTTTTCTTTGTCATCTTGATTC
>CEUJ01031872.1_pt1 | contig 19791 bp, 19 predicted proteins | sample 361531 | NCBI WGS metagenome assembly CEUJ01 (sample SAMEA2622842, study PRJEB7988) | marine metagenome | biome: marine biome (ENVO:00000447); feature: marine epipelagic mixed layer (ENVO:xxxxxxxxx); material: "saline water (ENVO:00002010), including plankton (ENVO:xxxxxxxx)" | depth 140 m | reverse complement strand
TTGATAAGGTGTAGGAGCAGGATCTCATATAGTCCAAAAAAAGGCATCCTACTCAATCCGCTGGGCGGCACTGTACTCTCTCCAAGCGACAAGGATCTCGTTATTGCCGGTTCCCTTGTAGCCCTTGACTGCTCATGGAAAAGGATTGTTGAGTCCGTTCGCATCATCAACAAGACGACTCGGTTGAAATCACGGGCTTTACCCGTTTTACTGGCTGGGAATCCTGTAAGCTGGGGAAGGAGGGGGAGGTTGAGCACTGTCGAGGCCCTATCGGCAACATTGTTCATACTTGGTTTGAAGAAGGAAGCAGCACAAATACTGAGGCCGTTTAAGTTTGGATCGCAGTTCATGACACTGAATATGAAGCCATTGGAGGCCTACTCGGAATGCAAAACAAAGGAGGAAGTTGAAGATATGCAATGGAATTTCTTCGACCCTATGCCCGCATAATTGTCTTCCACGTCGAACCACTGGGCCGATAGCGAGCCCCTAACACTATGGTCCTAGGCCGATGTGGCTACCTTACGTGAACAAAGAGAACGCAGATATGATTTTTGTTTTGATGCGGCGTGCGGGTGACAATTTGAAGGGTAGACTTCCCCCATCTAGAAATCATCCTGGCGGGCGGAACCCATATGCTCACGTAGCAACGTGCATCAAACAAAAGTTCGGAATGTCATACAAGGATGTACCAGATGGGCAGTTCTCTGATTTGGTTCAATTTATACAGTATATCGAAGAAAACCCCATGTGATCCATCTAATCTTCAATTGCATTGAGGTCTGGATTACCTCACGTTGGAGCCCGGACTTATGTTTCCATCCGGCCGAAGTAGCCGGACGGCGCCGTGACCGTCATCGGCTGCCAACAACATCCCCTCGGACATTACTCCACGCAGTTTCCTAGGCTCAAGATTGGCGACGAAGACGACTAGCGAGTCCATGAGCTGATTTTTCTTGTAGTGTTCTTTCAGCCCGGCGCACACTGTTCTTTCATTTCCATCGCCCTCGCTGATCCTGACAACGTACAACCTGTCCGCATTCGGGTGATCATCAACAGCTACCACCCTACCTATCCGAAGGTCAACAGAAGCAAACGTGTCATAGTCAATGAAGGCCACACCTTCTACGGATTCATTCTCCTTCTTGGTCTTGTCTGATACTATTTCATTTTCCATTACTTCATCAATGTCTAAGCGTGCAAACAACGGCATGGAATCCGGCAAATATGCGGGCCTGTTGTCTCTTTCCATTGCATCGTCCCATAATTGCTCACTTGGAGAACCGGGCTCCCCGATCATTAACCACAGCCTCTTGGATTGAAAGGGCATGAATGGGTATGTCAGTATGGACAACACCCTGAGGGAATGCCAAGCAGCAGACAACGGGCCAAGTGCCTTCAGCCTCACAGAGGGATCATCAGATTTGAGGTAGGCCCATGGCTCGGATCTCTGTAGGAACCCATTTCCTTCCTGGGCTACATCCATTATCTTCCTCAAAGCTTCCTTGAATCTCTGTCTCTCCATGGATTCCATAGCGCCTGTCACCTTTTCGTGTATAAATTCCATGAAATCGGGGTAGGCTTCCAAGCCAGGGTATTCAAATATCGGGTTCTGGATACCATCCGCACTAGCTCTCTTCACGAGTGAGGTAACCCTGTTTACGTAATTCCCGTATGTTCCGATCAACTCATTGTTTACCTTGTCAACATAATCCCTCCATCTGAAATCAGTATCATGGAGTTCAGGCATGTTCACAGTTAAGTGGTACCTAATGGAGTCAGGATCGTACCTCTCCAAAAAAGTCGGTAACCAAACAGCGTGCTTCCTACTTGTTGAAAATTGGTCTCCGGACAGCATCAAATACTCATTTGAGGCAACATTGTCCTCAAGGTGCAAGACATTATTTTCGTCTCGCCCCGAGTTGATTGCCATCAATATAGCAGGCCATATTATTGTGTGGAAGGGAATGTTGTCTTTCCCCATGAAGTAGATGTGCTTTTGTTTGCCGTTTTCTATCCACCAATCTCGCCATGAGTCCTTTGACCCCCCAGATTCTTTGGCAATTCTCTCAGCCCATATTCTACCACATGTAAGGTAGCCCTGAACTGCATCGAACCAAACGTAAACTCGCTTTTTCTCCCATTCTTCTCCAGACAGCGGGATCTTGACCCCCCACTCTATATCTCGAGTTACGGCTCTGGGCCTGAGTCCCATGTCCAACCAATTCTTCGTCATCGATCTGACATTTGGCTTCCAAACACCCCTCCTTGATAATGAATGTGAACGCAATTGCTCTTGTAGGATGTCCAGTCTGAAGAACAGGTGTTCTGTTTCCCTGACTTCGACAGGGGATTCCGGATCTAATTTTGAAACTGGATTCTTCAATTCGTGGGCCTCGTACGTCGAACCGCATTGGTCACACTGATCCCCTCGGGCGCCATCAGCAGAGCAGACAGGGCAAACTCCGTGGACATACCGATCTGGCAGGAACCTGACAACATCTCCATCTTCGACTGAGCAGAACTGTTCCATGGAATTTTTGACAAGGTACCCTCCAGCTTCCAGGTCCATCATTATCTCCTGGACCAGCTCGTGATGTCGTTTATCCGATGTCCTGCCGTACAATGTGCCTCCGTAATCGATACCACGGGCATCGACGTTATCAGCCCATGAACAGCCTAGTCTTATGAGTGAATCAAGGATATCGTCGTGATTCTGATCAACTACTTCTTGGGGATCAAGTCCAGATTCCTCAGCTGTGACTGTAATAGGGGTTCCATGCTCATCTGAGCCACTTAGCATCAACACTTTCCTCCCTCTCATTCGCTCATACTTGTACTGGATATCTGCGGGGAGGCAATTCCCTGCGACATGTCCTAAATGAAGGGGGCCATTCGCATATGGCCATGCCATGAAAATAGCAACATACTCGTCCCGTCCCGCTTCCATGGCAGTATACCCTCGACAGCCACATATTTAGGAGATGGGCATTCCCGAGGGTCTGGAGCAACGCAACCCCATGCAACCCACCAAGGTCAAAAACAACCATCGGAGGAACCACTAAAGTGACTCCTGAAGCAGCGATTCTAATCTACGGGAGCGTAGCATTGGGTGTATCATTTCTTTGTTCCATCCTCGAGGCGGTGCTGCTGAGTACTACCAGGGGCCACATAATCGCCTTGGAAAATAGGATGCCCACCACTGCAAAGAGGTGGCTTTCATTCAAGGACGACCCCGAGCGTCCATTGACAGCTATCCTCACATTGAATACCATAGCCCACACTGTGGGTGCATTGGGGGTCGGTTCTCAGGTTGAGAAAGCCTACCCTGGCGAATATGCCCTGGCACTGGCCTCAACTATCCTTACTCTACTGGTCCTACTTCTTTCAGAAATACTCCCAAAGACTATCGGCACCCTCTACTGGAGACGACTCACTCTCAGTTCTGGCGCCATTCTACACTCGATGACGATCCTGCTCGCTCCAATAGTATGGCCCATAGAAAAAACCCGCAAACTCCTACCCAGCGTCAAAGAGGAGTCGATGACGAGAGACGAGATCTCAGTCATTGCTGACATCGCCGAAGAGACGGATGTAATTGACGAGCGAGAGGAGAGCGTCATACAGAACCTCTTGATGCTCAAGGACATGACTGTCGGCTCCATAATGACCCCCCGAACCGTGATGACCTCGGTTGAATCGCACGAAACTGTAGGCTCAATCATAGAGAGGATACCAGTTATGGTTCATGGTCGAATGCCCGTCTTCGATGACGATGCTGTAGTTGGCATGGTCCTACGGTCTGACATATTGCGGAGGGCGGCTGACGATCAGTTCGAACCCAAAATGAGTGACATAATGAGGCCCATATCCAGTGTTCTTCATGGCAACTCGATTGACGACTCGTTAAGGGTAATGTTGGAAAATAGAGTTCAAATTCTCACCGTGGAAGAGGAATTTGGGACCATTATTGGCCTCGTCACCATGGAGGATGTGATCGAGACGTTGTTGGGTGTCGAGATCGTAGACGAGGCTGACATCGAGGGAATAGAGGAAGGTGCTGTGCGTGAGGACATGCGCGAGCTGGCCATGATGAAGCGAGAAGAGGAATAGCCTTCATTCCAAATTCGGATTGTCCTCTTCCTTCTCAGATAGCAATCCTCTCTTCTCGGCATAGTCGCTTAGCTGGTCCAACCTCTTCAACCAGCCCTTGGATGAACCAGTCTTCGTGGATCTGACAAGCCATACTCCTCCGAATATCCTCTCCCAGAGCCCCCTCTTGGCCATAGAAAACTTACTCAGCATCCAGTCCAACGTCAGGGGGATGAGAAGAAGGAGACCTATCACCCTGAAGACTGCTGATCCAGTCGAGTCCCCTAAAGGCGAAGATAGGTCAGAAAGTATGGTCAATGCGGTCACGACACCGATGAGTGCAAATGGAAAGTTGAGGCCTTTTAGGAATGTGTAGGCCCAAGAGGCGTTATTTCCAGCTGACGTGACGAACTTCGTCCTAGAAACGATATTGCCCACAGTGCGGTTGAATCTCGATGGTAAAAACCCGACGTTACCGATGTACAAGAGCATACCACCAATGATGAAATACGTAGCATCGAAATCCGTGCCCCAAGCGAATATCCCGACAACAGGGAACATCCACCCGTAACATACCAGTACATCGACCATCCTTCTAAATGCCAGTTGACCGCTTGTTGGCTGTTCGAAGCCTGTTGGAAATGAGGGTAGGTCTTCCACAGTTTTCTGAGGTTTTCCCTTCTTCTCCTTGGTAGCTCTTCGCCGAGAGAATCTAGATTCTTTTTTTGGTTTATCCTGTTTCTTTGGCTCAGGTGAAACCTTCTTAGATTGGGGTTTCTGAACAGCCTTCTTCTTCTCTTCGTCCCCGGGTTCCTTTCCCGACTCAGCCTTCTCAAGTAAGCCCATGTTGTAACCTCACTGCAAAGCCTCGCCCATAATCTTGTAGTGTTCAAAATCGTCAGATTGTGTAAAAGCCTCGATTTCAGAGGGGGGCAGATCCCCCAATACCTCGTTAATCAAACCAAAGAATTCTTTTCTGTCAGACTCAGGGGAGTGGTGAGGATCAGTTCCGACCTTTTTGTATAATTCATAGGCTGGAGATTCGGTGAAAGAATCGATAAATTCCTTGCTTTGATTACCCAGTAGATTGTCGACGATTGTAAAAAACTGTGCGAAATCGTCATTGGCTTTCTTGAGCATGGTTATTGCCTCTGCGAACTCTGAGAACTCCATCGTACCACTGTCATCGACGTCTGCAGTTTCAAAGAACTCGATCAGCTCCCATTCCTCGAATGAGGAAAGCATATCATTGCTTATTCCAGTTGCCTCGGATATCTTGTTGATGAATGCATCTTCATCCATTGAGTCAATGAACTCCTGCAAGGTCAAATGGTCTGTATCCTTTGGTTTCTGTATCAGCTCAACCTTGGGAGCAATGTCTCGGACGACCTGTTGTTGTTCTTTCCGCATTACAATGATCTCCCTGTCCAGTTCCGAGCCAAATCTGTCAGAGAAACGGTTCAACAGTGAGCCTCTGTCACCTTTCGCTATTCTGTCGATATGCCCATACATGCCATCTATCCCTTCACCTCCAATCTTTGCCTCCTTCCTGGCACTCCAAAGGGATTCCAGATCTTTTTCGTCTGGTTGGGCCTGTTTTTTTGACCATTCCTGATCAAATTCCCCCAACTCGGTTTTTTTGACTGATCCTTGACCGCCCCCTATCGGGACAAGCCTATCGTAATCCTCGATTTCTACACCAGGCGGGGGAGGAGGAGTAGGGATGGGTGGCAAATCTCCCAATGAATGGCCATCTGCCAAGGGGGGAGGTGGTGGGGGCGGGGGTGGAATTGGTGTAGTTTTGCCCTTCTTCTTACGTCTTGGGATAATACCCATAAAGATCGCTGGCGGTATTTGCTGTTTCAAGGTTCTCTGTAAATGGAGGTCTTTCATTTGATTAAGAGGTGGATATTCATACCGCCATCTTCAGCCTGAATGCCCTCTGAGAAATTGTCGGGAGGGCTGTCACTACCCCCTCGCGCGCACTATGTTGCTAATTCAGCCCAGCCTTTCAACTGTAGGAACATGGCCATTCCTTCATCGACGACATACTCATCACCAGAACTGCCTTCAATCTCCCTGTGGCCAATCATTGCCCTGACATCGTTCACCAGTAGCCTCACTTTCTTGTCCTCGGATCCGCCAAACACAACTGCTTCTTTCAGCGGATCGAAGAAATTAGAGGAGTCGGGATCGAGCCTCTCGAACGGAATTTCAGTGACTCTTAGTCCAGATTTGCCATGTAGACTACCCACGTGTCTTATCACTCTCTTGACATCGACGGTAACATTCTCATCAGTCTCGCCACCTATAACCGAGACAGAGGCGTTGGCCCGTACCAGGGACCAGAAGAGGCTGGTTCCGGACTCACCGAAGACCTTCAAGGATCTGTTGTCCCGCAATCTCTGGACATGATCCCGGCTTGAGGCCCTTTCGACCAGCTCCTGCATCTTTGGACGACTAACCGGGTGACCCTGGGATCGGGCCTGTTCCATAAGACTCGAAATGGACGGCGCCCCCTCCAAACCTTCGGCCGTTGCTGACAGCATTTTCGATATCCTGTCAACACCGTCGTCCAACCTCCTCGACCAGCCCGAGTCATCGTTCTTAGTCGATGACACATCCAAACCAACCCCCCGGATATAGGTAACAATCTCCCGTCTGGCATTGGAGTCTAGGTGGAATAGAGCGGGATCTCTGAGGTGAATGTGAAATCCACGGTGCCCGGAAAATGTGAATTGAGAATATTCTTTCTTGAAACCGAATTCGGGCTCTAGAAAGTCATTCCACAAGGACCATGCTTGTTCTTGTATTGAGTTTATCAAGGAGGGGAAATCCGTGTAACTGATACCGTGAAGGTGGTCCCCATCAAGGTCAAAGATCAGGTCTGCACCTCGCCATCCCTTGTCTGCCATCTTCCTCTCCGACGGGTCTTCGTAGTATGCTGTGGAGTGAAAACAGGAGTGCGGAAACCTCTGAACCAGATATGTGTGTAAAGAAGTAGGATCTGAAAAAGCGCGATGTCTATCCATTGGCCTGTCACCCCACGGCATGAACATCCACTCCCTCCTTCTGAGGCGTGGTGGGATCCAGAGGTCACTTGGGCTCAACGATCTGTAGAAATCCGCAAATCTAGACCCGATCCGGCTCCAACCCTTTGCCACAACACCCACAGTGGGGGAAGGCACATCAAGATGGCGTTATTCCATTCGTAGGCCAGGGACGGGCTTAGGCTCTGATGACGACTCTGCTCCTGTAAGTTCTAGGTAAGCCTCGTACGAGAGGTACTCTCCATTGTGAACTATCGCCTCTGAAAATTTCAGGGGCTTGCCCGTCTTAGCGCACTTTGGCCCTAGCTGCCCGGTGGCAGTGGACAGTCGTTCTGGGTCAGGCATGTGGATACGAGGGGGGCGGTTATACTTCATGATGACGCATCCACAACACTGCCAAGGCGATTTATACCACCCCTCACTCCTAAGGTCATGGGCAACAGATACTCAATCGGACACTCTCCTGATCCCGATGACGCTTTTATGTTCTACGCGATGACAGAATCCCTGATCGATATGGGAGGAAGAGAGTATGACCACGTCTTAGTTGATATCCAGACTCTCAACCAACAAGCACTAGACGGTACTCATGACGTCAGCGCCGTTTCGATCCACTCTTACCCCACAATATCTGAAAGCTATGCACTGATGAACTGCGGTGCCTCCATGGGAGAAGGATACGGTCCGATGATTATATCACACGCCCCATCCTCGGTAGAAGAAGCAAAGGATTCCAAGATAGCAATACCCGGAATGGGCACCTCGGCCTACTTGTCACTGCGACTCGCATTGGGCGAGGTTGATGTCCAAGTCATGCCGTTTGACGAAATCCTCCCATCTGTCGCCGCTGGTGAGTCCACCCACGGCCTCATCATACACGAAGGCCAGCTTACATGGCGCGACGAAGGAGTGCACCTTGTGCTTGACCTCGGTGTCTGGTGGAATGAGAAGACAGGCCTACCACTCCCCCTCGGGGGGAACGTGGTCCTCAGATCCCACGGCGAGGAGAGATGTGCGGAGATTGCTAATGACGTCAGGAACTCCATAGAACATGCTATCCAGAATCCCGACTCAGCATTGAGCTTCGCCAAGAAGTGGGGAAGGGGCATATCTGACGAGACCAATGAAAAGTTCGTGGGAATGTATGTCAACGAGCGGACTATAGATTACGGACCTGATGGCAGAGAAGCTGTAATGAGGTTTCTAGAGGAAGGACAGAAGATAGGTCTTGTAGACCCAGGCTTCGAACCTAGAGCCATTGATTTCATAGGCCGTCAGTGACAAGCCACGCCATGGCCAAACCAGAGGTCTCTGAATTTGACTCGGTCGATCCCGCGCCAGCGAGCAGTGTCTCCTCGGTCATAGATCTACGCGGCACGATATGTGATGAACAGGAGCGCATGTTTGAGAGAATGCGTGCGCTGTTCGCCCTCAGAAATATCGGCGGGGCAGATGCGGTGGAAGCCCTGGCTGCTGCATATGACTCTAAGTCCGCCCTTCTGAAGCATGAAATCGCATATGTAATGGGACAGATGCAGGACCCGCATGCCGTCCCTTATCTCATCGAACGGTTGGAGGATCGAGATGAGGACCTCATGGTGAGGCACGAGGCAGCCGAAGCACTGGGAGCGATAGGGGACAGAGTCGCGATTTCCACCTTGGAGAGGTTTTTAGATGATCCAGAGCCTGTAATCTCCGAGTCTTGCGAGGTCGCCATAGACCTGTTGGAATACGTATCCTCGAAGTCGCTGAACTATGGAGAAGCCGCTTGAATGCAGGCCATAACTGCACTGGATTCCATCCCGCACACGTCAACTAGGAACCTCGAAAGTCCCTCTATAGATTGTGCATCAAGTAGGTTTGACACCTCGGATCTGAAATACTGGTCCATCCTAGATGGTGTGAGTTCTATCTTATTTGCTGCCCTTGTTACAACTTCCCTTCGACGTTCCTTGTCACTGAGGAATGCATTGTAATTCTGAATCAGTTCCGTTCTAGCCTCCTTGATTATTTTCTCGTCAGCCGATCTGTGGGCTGCGAATATCCCAAAAACCATTGGCAGACCTGTGGATCGCGTCCACTCTGCACCCAGGTCAAGCTGAACAAGGGAGGGGTAGGCCGCTGCGGCTCTAAGAGCCCTGTCACCGATCAACAGGGCGCCGTCACATTGTTGGAGCATGGACTTCAGATCCGGTCCCAAATCGACGCATCTGGGATCCAGTCCCTGTTTGTCCAAGTACCACTGAAGGAGGCGCTTCGATGTGGATGAGTCGGTCGGGAAGGCGATCTCTCTCATGTGGTCCGGCGGCCTGTCTCCGAAAAGCAGGACGCTACCAACATGACCGAGAGAGACAATGCCTAGTTCACCAACCAACTTGAGTTGATCGTTGAACTTCGCGAAGTCTGCAGAAGGTATAGGAGCCATTAGACAATCTCTTCTCACAACATGGCCAGACAACCATGAGGGGGGCGCAGGTAGAATCCGCCACTTGTCTGAGAGGTTATGATAAAGCGGGTCGCAGTTAGTGAAAGCTACCCTTCCTATTGTCCTGTCCCACACCTTGTTCACCCCACAACCGGCAGAGTCCTTGGCTCAGGGGCATTTTTCAATGTGTGCGGCTTAAACTTGGTGTAAACAGTGTTTCTCTGGAGTGCCTTTTGCCCGGTAGACTCTATCATCCTGATCAGTCCCTGCATACCCGTATTCAACGGAGTGCTAGAACCAGCGGAGTGCATGATTTCCTCCCTTTGAACAGTGCCGTCGATGTCGTCCGCACCGCTCAAGATGCCAATTGAGGCCAACTTATCGCCAATATTCATCCTGTATGCCTTGACATGAGGAATATTGTCCAACATGATCCGTGATATGGCGATGGTCCGTATTACCTCCATGCCCTTGGGGATCTTTGCTTCAGGAAGTCTCGTCTTGTCCGGTAGGAACGGATATGGAACAAAGCACTGGAAACCTGAGGTATCATCTTGCAAGCTGCGTAGCCGGTCAAGGTGGGTGATTCTGTCCTGCAGTGTTTCAACAGTGCCAAACAACATGGTACAGTTCGTTGGGATACCGATCTCATGTGCTGTCCGGTGTATGGTCAGATACTCTTGGCTGGATTCCTTGCCCCTGCAAATCCTGTCCCTGACACTGTCCACCAATATCTCAGCACCGCCGCCCGGAAGTGCATCCAATCCCGCGTCTCTTAGCCTCTCTAAAGTCCGTCGGATGGAAAGTCCAGATCTCTGTGAGATGTGCTTTACTTCGACAGCTGTCAGGGACTTTACGCTGATGTGTGGAAACTCCTCCTTCATCGCCCTGTATATCTCCTCATAGTGCTCAACAGTCCACTCTGGGTGCAGGCCCCCGACGGAGTGGACCTCGTCGATGGTGTCGGAAATAGGCCTAACACGCTCAAGGTACTCATGAGTAGACAGAGCGTATGCATCCTTGTGCCTCGAACCCTTCCTGAAAGCACAGAACCTGCAAGCGAGGACGCAGATATTGGTGGTATTTACGTGTAGATTCAGGTTGAAGTGTATGTTATCGCCGTGCTTCTGCCGCTTGACGTAGTGAGCCAACATCCCTAGCTCGTTGATTGAGGCGTGCTGATAAAGATCCAGTCCATGGTCAATGTCGATCCGCCCCCCGTTTGCGAGTATCTCCCATGCTTCGTTGACCGAGGAAGACAAGGCAATTCCTGCAGAATTACCAATGGGAGGGGTATAAGCGCCGCTGTCCCACATGATACTCCGTGTCATCGGTCATCTATAATTGAGTGGCTCCCCCCGTGTACGCAGATGCGATAGGCAACCAATAAGGACTGATGCAGTCAGGGCCCCACATGACCTATGGCAATCTGTCGGACCTCGAGGAGTCGGCCAAGAGATGCAGGAGGAGGATTATCGACATGGTTTACACCGCGCAATCAGGGCACCCCGGGGGCTCTTTGTCATGCATCGACATACTCGCAGCACTTTACGGCAAGACCATGAGGTTCGACCCTCATAATCCAGATTGGCACGATCGAGACAGGTTCATCATGAGCAAAGGGCATGCAAGCCCCGCAGTGTACTCAGTGCTCAGGGAAATAGGGGTGCTTAGCGACGAGGACCTCAGCGGGTTCCGCTCGATGGGGTCAGTCTGCCAAGGGCATGTGGACAGAAAATGGACCCGAGGAGTAGACTTCTCAGCAGGAAGCCTAGGCATGGGGCTGTCATTCGGCCTAGGTTCAGCTTTAGCTGCGCGCTTGGATGGGTCTGACCGACACACATGGGTTCTACTGGGTGATGGCGAGATACAAGAAGGGCAAGTCTGGGAGGCAGCTATGGCCGTACCACACCTGGATGTCGTAAACATCACAGCGATCGTGGACAGGAACAGAATCCAGAACGACAATTTCGTGAGCGAGCAGATGGGAGTGGGAGATGTCTCAGCGAAATTTGCATCCTTTGGGTGGAACATAATAGAGATAGACGGGCATCACATGCCGAGCATAGTCAATGCACTTGAAAGGTCCCGTGGAAGTAGTCTGCCAACCGCCATAGTAGCGGCCACTGTCAAGGGCAAGGGTGTCTCATTTATGGAGGACAACCCCGCTTTTCATGGGGCGGCTCCCAACAAGACCCAGTATGTAACCGCCATGGAGGAATTGAGATGACTGGCCACTCTGAGCCAGGAGCCTCCAGAGACGGTTACGGTGACGCATTGCTCGACATAGCCAGCGACGAGAGAGTGGTGGTTTTGGAAGCCGATCTTGGAAAATCGACAAAATCCTGCCACTTCAGGGCTGAATACCCTGATCGCACATTCTGCCTCGGTATCGCAGAGCAGAATATGGCCATCGTGGGAGCAGGGCTCGCAGAGGCCGGCAGAGTCCCCTTTGCTAGCACCTTTGCAATCTTCTCCGAAAGGGCATTCGAACAATTCCGAAATGGCATAGCCCGGACAGGTCTCATTGTGCACCTCTGTGGCAGCCATGGAGGCATGCACACCGGTCCCGATGGTAGCAGTGCCCAATCAACCGAGGACATCGGCATATTCAGGACCCTACCCGGTGTAACAGTACTTCACCCGAGCGATAGAAACTCTGCGAGGTCACTCACAGTCAAGCTTCTTGAACACCGCAGCCCCTCATACACAAGAACTGTGAGAAACAAGACCGCAGAGATATACAGTGAACTGGAGGCAAAAAATCTTGAGATCGGAAAAGCAGCAATCCTCAGAAAGGGCACCGACGCTGCAATCATAGCCTGCGGTGTTATGGTAGAACAGGCGCTGATTGCTGCTGATGCTCTGAGTGAGGGAGGCGTGGAAGTCATGGTAATTGACATGCACACCATCAAGCCTCTGGATCTGGACGCCGTCCTCATGGCATCAGAGACAGGAGCCATTGTAACCGCGGAGGACCACTCAGTGATAGGTGGACTCGGTTCCGCCGTTGCTGAGGTGCTTGCGGAAACGTCCCCGACTATGATGAGGATGGTCGGGGTCAGAGACGAATTCGGTGAAAGCGGCTCGCCGACGGAAATTATGACCAAGATGGGGCTGACCTCCGATGAGATCATCCGAAGAGTGAACCAGATGCTGACAAAATGAGAGCGCAATTGATGTATGGCCTCTTGCTCTGACCCACCATGGTAGACGAGTCCAAGCTCAGGGATCTCCTTGACGGGAAGATCTCTCCGGACGAAATAGAAGATCCAAACCTCATAGGCCTCATTGAGAGGATTTACGGGGTTGAGGCCTTAGAAAAGCTGGGTCTCAGACAGACAGAGGGCGCGCCGCGGATGTTCTCAGAGCCCCCTCCTGAAGACGAGGAGGATGAGGAAGAGGTCAATGGACAGGAAGTTACTCATTTTGAAGAGGAAGAGGCATGGGGTCCAAGGTGGTTGTTCCTGATTGTGGGAGCCATCCTCACATCGGCCCTCCTGGGAAATGTGTACGTCGGTTTCGAACCGAGTCTTGGCCTCTGTGACCAGGATCCTTGCGGTGAAACATACACCCTCGCCAACGCACCGGACGTCACATCGGCCGAAAGCTGGAGGGAGGCTGGGACACTCACAAACGAAGATATCCTGGCGATCGCCTTCGGGAGCATAATCGCCGTGTTCGGGCTCACTGGGAAGTACAAAAACAGCAAACGATAGGCTTCAGTACATTCTCGCCAAGTGCTGCCTTCTCTTTGTTAGCTTCCCTGTCACGATGCATGGCCGTTCATCTTCATAGGGCTCCAGCCTATCTCCCAGAAGAGTCAAGTTAGTGGCCTTCTCGAGTCTCTGGGCATCTGCGTCGTTGCCGTCGAATGCTACTTCGTAGACCAGTCCGTCTTCCAGTTCCTTCGGGCTGTCCGGCAACGAGTCCATAACACACATCTTCGATTCCATGAGTTCGGCGGACCTCGCTCTCAGCTCCGCAGCAAGATCATCCAAGCTCTTTTTGGCGTACATTTCCAACTCGGGGATAGGGAAAATCTGTTTCCCTCCGGTTCTCATGGAACAGACGAAGGTGCCCGCTGCAAGATCTCTGGGGCCCACCTCTATCCTCAGAGGGACTCCTTTTATTTCCCAGTCGTAATGCTTGGCACCGGGCCTCATGTCGCGATCGTCCATACGTGCCCTGATTCCGGATGCCTTCAGCCTCCTCAGCATCTCACGGGCCTCTGGGAGGACTGCATCGTCCAAGTGAGTCGCTACGGGCATGACGATCACCTGGATAGGTGCGATTGAGGGAGGCATAATCAGCCCCGCGTCATCACCGTGAACCCCCACAACGGCTCCCAGTAAGCGCTCACTCATGCCAAACGTTGTCTGATGACAGTGTTTCTGCGAGCCGTCATCTCCCTCGTAGGTTATGTCGAAAGCTTTGGCCCACTGATCCCTGTAGTGGTGGTACGAGGCGATCTGGAGCGTTCGGCCATTGGGCATAATGGCATCAACAGCGTTGGTGTACCAGGCTCCTGGGAAGGTATCCCAAACAGGCCTCTTGCAAATGATGGCTGGTAGGCAAAGGTCGTGGAGAAGACGTCTGACTATGCCAGAATCCTCATTGATTTGGGCGTCTGCACCCTCTACATCCGCGTGAGCTGTGTGAGCCTCGAAGAAGTGTATCTCCCTTACCCTGATGAACGACCTTGTCTGCTTGGTCTCATAACGAAATGTGTTCACAATCTGAAACGTCTTGAGTGGCAAATCTGCGTGCGAGCGAATCCAAAGTGAAAACATGGTGTACATCGGCGTCTCGCTGGTTGGTCGGAGGAACATCGGAACGTCGAGCTTTGTATCACCGGCGTTCTTAACCCAGTACACCTCTTTCTCAAAGCCCTCGACCTCCTCATCCATCCTCAGCTCCGAGGGATCCACCCCCTTTTCACGCGCTAACTTCAGTCTCTGGACCAGCCTGTTCTCCTTCTCAAGTAGGTCATGCGGGACAAGGAGAGGGAAATTGTACTCGTCATGATCGCTCATTGACATCTCGGACCTGACCAGGGAGTCGATGTTGCCCATAGCGCTCCAACCATATGGCAACCAGACATCCATCCCCTTGATGGGGTACCTCTTGTCGACAAGGTCGGCTATCTCGACTATCGCAGGGTACCAGGCGTTGAAGTCTTCCTTCGGGGGGATCCCCCTCTTCGCACCGCGCGGACCGTCAGCCATGGTCCCTGCTGCAGGTTCCAGACTTCAAAATGCCGGGGATTCAACTGGACCAGCGCGATATCATAGACTCCACAACACGGCAGAGGTCTGCCGGCCCATGGAGGGTGACCTCGTCCTCCGGGGTTACCAGATATCCCCTTGGTCCGGCCCCGTGAAGGTGCTCCATTAAATTGGCTACCACAGCATCACACCGGGAAGCCTCCAGGTGTGAGCGTGACCTTGCAATCAACTCGTCTGGTGTGACCCCCGTTTCAAGCTTGAAGGATAGTACCCGACTTGAGGGGGATGCCTCCTTGATGTGATGAAGGAGCCTAGGTGCTGGCTCCAGGTCTATGCTGATACCACCCAAGCCAGATGAGATCTTTTGAGCAGATGCCGCGATAGGTTGGTAATCGAGGACTGCAGCTGCGACGATCCACACATCGGGAATTTGCTTTTCCATGATCATGTCAACTGCCTCTATCATATCCATGGGGGTCCTTGCAACAATGTCAGGGTACGGTCCGGGGTACTCCGTTGCGCCTGCGACCCTGATGATCCGGTGCCCCATCCTCTCGAGATGGTCAGACAGAACAACTCCGGTTCGGCCAGAAGATGCATTGGTTATCACACGAACCGGGTCTATCTTTGCCTCGGTCGCACCGTAGATCACAGCCACACTGGAAGTTCCCTCCCTCGCTCCGTTAACGATCGATGAAGTCCTCCTCACAATGACGTCAGGTGGAGGTTGCTTCCTCCTTCCCTCATCAGAGGGGGATATCAACAAGTGATGTCCCAACCTCTCCATGTCCTCCAAGAGGTCAGAAGTGACTGGGTCATCAAATAGGTCATCATGCATTGATGGGACAAGGACAACCGGCTTCTGGGCTCCAGAAGCTGCGGCTATGGCCATCATAGCAGGGTCATCCATGGCACCACGGGATATCTTGGACAATGTGTTCCTGGTGGCTGGGGCTACTAAGACGACATCCGGGACGCTCAGACCCGGTAAGTCTGAGGACCACTCCGAGTTTACGGCTCCGTCAGTGGCCCACCCAACAGCAAGAGGCGTGATGATCTTTTTCGCCTCGGATGTCATCGTCACTATGATTTGGGCTCCGTGTCTCCTGAGCTCCCTGGCCAGCCTCACTGTCTCGACCGCTGCTATCCCTCCTGTCACGACAAGATGCACCTTTAGTCCCAACATGGAGTCTCCAGAGACCCTCACACCTGAGTCCTGCATGGTGCGCCCCAGACCATCAATCGCTTTCAGACCATCGACAGGCCAAAATGGGATGGTGTTCCGAAAGGCTGCTATGGAAGGGGTGGGGGAACGTCTGTATCGCAGAACATTTCCCTTCATGCTACTAGATGTTGGGATCCTTGCACTTCTCCTAGGGACACATGTAACGATTTTCAACCCAATCGTATCACTTGCGGCGGGCATAGGTAGTGTCATAGCTGTTCTCTTTGTGATCTACAGCGCAATCAGATTCAGGAGGCTGAAGCCCGGGGGTCTGAATCTCGCCATGAGTGCCTTCCTCGTACTTTTCGTCCTCTATCTGTTTGTGGGGCTGATCGACTTAGCAGCTGCAGGATTCACAGGGGACAGCTGGCTTCTGATTCAATCCGCATTGATCCTGCTCCTTGGCCGGTCCTGCCTGCAGAGGAGGAAGGCCCTGAACGATCCAAGATTCAGGTCATGGTGGGTATCATCAACAGGAGAGGATGTCCTCGGAATCGAACTCCAAGATGGTGAGGTCCTTGCTATGTGCCCCTCATGCAGCTCCATGTTAGCGGTCGTGCCGGAGAAGCTCGAGCTGGGAGATCCGTGTCCGATCTGCGGCCTCTCCCTAACCGGAGGTCAAAGATGATGGAGGTCAAATCTCGTTCGATGGCCCTCTTAATCGTACTGGTGCTGTCGTCGGCCCCACTTGCGGGATGCGTCGGAAAGGGAATCGATGATAGTAATACAGAGGAGGAACATTGGCTGCCGCCCGTCGAGGAACGTCGGTATATGTTCTACGAGGTCGGGGAAGACTTCTCACGGGTCTCAGTTAGCGGCACCTACGATATCGACGTCGTTCGGTCCGTCTACGTGGCCGTCCCCTCGATCAAACCCACGGATGGTGGTGCGGGGGTCACGGGTCAGGCGGAAGTGCACCTCGGCCTCTGGCTGCCTGTTATAGAAGGGTGTGACTGGGATCTTGGTTCAGTCGTTGATGGGTGTCAGGTACCGGTGATCGCTGAAATCGGACCCTACTACGGGGACGGGGATGTTGATGCTCTAACACCAGCCAACCGGCTTGGACGCTTCATCATAGAAAACTTCGTACCCCACGGGTTCGGGGTTGCCCAAGTATCAGTTTTCGGAACCGGATACTCCAACCACTGCATGGACCTCATGGGATATGACGAACAGGCGGGCATCAAAGCCGCCGTGGACTGGCTGGGCACACAGCCATGGTCGAACGGCAGGGTCGGTGCAATAGGGAGGTCGTACGACGGCAGCACACCCTGGAACGCCGCTGCATCCGGGTCGGATCACCTGGCCACGATCGTCCCAATATCGGGCCTGATCGGCGCGCACGATCTAATGTGGAGGAACGGTAGCATGGAGGCTCGTGGTGCGATCATGCATAACGGGGTCTACGGCGGATTTGGGCTAGACGGTGACTCCGGCGACTTGCAGAACGCCTGCGAGGGGTACCTCGAGGGGTACTACGCGGGTCCCGCCGCCTACATGACAGGTGACAACTTAGCATGGACCGGATCAGACTACTGGGAGGAGAGGCACTTTCTGACAGGCGCCATTCAGGAGTACAGTGGTTCAATCTACATCATTCACGGACTTCAAGACTGGAACGTCGATCCCCACATGGCCTTCCCCACCCACCAACGGGCCATCGACGAGGGTTTCGATGTCAAGGGTATGTACGGTCAATGGGGGCACCATTACCCTGATAGGGTATTTGAGCACGTCAATCTCTCCATCGGCCGGGGCGGAGAGGCCTACCCACACACTCTGAGGTGGGACTGGGCCGACGACCTGCTAGAATGGTTCGACTTCTACCTACGGGACCTCGGTCCACAGCCTCGCCTGATAGCCGAAGTCCAAGATAACCTCGGAGCCTGGAGGGTGGAATCGGCTTACCCTCCAAAGGACGCCACATGGAACATGATCGGTCTCGACGAGTGCGACATAGTTCTGGGCGGGAGCTCGATAACCTCGACGAGTCAGACCACTGTCCAGTGTCCAGCCTTTGACATGGATACCAGGATCGTGGGGACTCCAACATTGCACATCGAGGCGCAAATCAGCCCTTACGCCACATCAGGTCACCTCTTCGTTGAGATGGTGCAGACATCCTCTGACACGCGCCTCGCACACGCGGTCATGGACCTCAGATTCCACAACGGCGGGAATGAGGGGCAGGCCCTTTTCCCGGGCAGCACCGTCACTGCGAAGATGGAGTTCTTCGCGATGGACGTCGTTGTTCCGGAGGGGGACGGGATAACGCTCCTGATCTCACAGACCGGGGAGGATTATCTTCCAAGCCCAGTCTCGACACAGCCTGTGACTATTTCACTCGGTGCTAGCAGCATATTAGGACTGTCAACGGTAGAAAGGGATTGCTCGGACTTGTTTGTGCCGCCCATGCACGAGATGTACGATCACTGTTGAAGCTGGAATTCAAGTCGGTCGTGCCCATCCTGGGGCTCTCAAGACTCTAGGTTTTCTTCTGTCGGGATAACGGTATGTGTCTCAGGGATTGGGACGCACATAGTCGTCGCTGTCTATGGGGACCCAGACGTTCGACCTGTCCTCGTCCTGTATCTCGACCCTGTACGGGTTTCCATCGTCCCAACACTTCAGTACCTTACCCTCGGCAAACTCACCGATGTTGGCATAGACGGTGTCTCCAACTCCGAAGCGCAGCCTTTCCGCCTTACATTCCATCAATCCAGCCTGTAGTACCTCATGGTCAAGATTTCTACCGATGAAGACAAAACGGCATTCCCTTGTCTCGTCAATTCCCCAAGGGGCCACATCTGGGCTAAAGCCACCACCAAATAGCATGTGAACACCCTGGAAAACGAACTTCTGATCCATTCCCTTAACTGACAATACACCCTTATAGCGGAACAGGTCTTCCCCTTTCTCCTGCATCAGCTCACCGATCCACCTCTCTAATTTGTTTACATTGAGCGCTCCTTCGAACCTCGAACTGATAGAGGTCACTCTGTCATCATGCTCGTGCTCAGCATCGGTATCGAGGAACTCCGGATCCATCTCAAGAGTCCTATCCAAGTCGAAGGCGCCGATGTTGACCAAATCACTCGGGTCGATTATGCTGTTCTGTGTCCTGTGCACGGGTGCGATGTTGTTTATCCTTCGAATTCGGGCCTCGACCTCATCTATGTAGTCGTCAGTCACGAGGTCGGTCTTGTTGAGGATGATCCTGTCTGCGAACGCGAGTTGCTCGACCGACTCATTCTCAATACCCTCGGGTTTTACCTCGTCCAGATGACGGACGATGTGCTTTGCGTCCACGACCGTGACTATGCCGTCCAGCTTGTACCTCTTGACAAGTTCCTCGTCAACAAAGAACGTCTGTGCGACGGGAGCTGGATCCGCCAGCCCCGTTGTCTCGATGAGAATCCCGTCGAAGTCCTTGACCCTATCATACATGCGGTGCAGGAGATCAGTCAGATCCCCCCTAACCGTACAGCATATGCACCCATTCATTACCTCTATGATGCTCTCCTCAGAGCTCTCGACGAGTATGTTTTCGTCGATCCCCACGTCTCCAAACTCGTTCTCAATGACGGCGAATCTCATTTTGTGTTCCATACTCGAGAGAATGTGATTCAAGAGCGTTGTCTTACCTGAGCCCAAGAATCCTGTCAGTACAGTCACAGGTATTCTCCTCAATTTCCCTTCGCCGGACGCCGGGTCAACTGCCATTGACATTTCTTTTGTTATTAGTTATTTAATTGAAACTAATAATAGTTA
>CEUJ01180499.1_pt1 | contig 19873 bp, 10 predicted proteins | sample 361531 | NCBI WGS metagenome assembly CEUJ01 (sample SAMEA2622842, study PRJEB7988) | marine metagenome | biome: marine biome (ENVO:00000447); feature: marine epipelagic mixed layer (ENVO:xxxxxxxxx); material: "saline water (ENVO:00002010), including plankton (ENVO:xxxxxxxx)" | depth 140 m | reverse complement strand
TTCGGTTAAAGATTTGGAAGATTGGACCATCGGCCTCGGATCTTCCTTCTGGATAGAATTCAAACTCATTGTCACCAGAATCGGATTTAATCTTACCTCCCCTCACTTCTAACTTTTCACAATCTAGCCTGTCAGTAACAAACAGGTCATTATTATCACTGGTCCTGAAGCAGGTTGTTCCATTCTTCTGGAACCTGATCTCACCGTTCGATGCATTGAAGATTGTATCAGTTCCATTAAATCTAATATTAGAGTCTTCACTAGTTCCAAAACGAAGTCTGACATTATCTTTGAAGAGCATTTCAGAACTACTGCTCATGGTGATATCACCCGAGAAGGTGATGTTACCAGAACAACTGTCATTCGCATTACTGCGAAGGAAAGCAGAGGAATCAAGGTTGTCTAACTTTCCAGCGTTTGTTGCAAAATCAGCATTGTCTGCGTTAGTTGCATTAGTGGCGTTGGTTGCATTTGTCGCGTTAGTTGCATTAACTGCATTAGTTGCATTGGCGACAGTGCTGGAAGTAAGTGCAATGGTTCCATTGGAGTTGGGGAAGGTGTAAGTTTTATCGGTAGACAGAGATTCAAAACTCAGTACACCTTCAATGGTAGTCTGTCCAGCCTTGGCGAAACGATAAGTGCCGGATCCACTGTTACCACGGAATCTGATCTGATCACTAGAAGAATTACCAATGATAACATTACCTCCTCCATCACCAGGAAGAAGATTCAAATTATGACTACCCGATCCAGGTCTTACAGTCCAGTTGGCAGCTGGACCAGTAATTTGGGAACTTTCAATCTTAAGCCAATTATTGGTTCCACCATTATTCATAAACTGGAAGTAGGTGGCTCCATACCAAGAAGCAATGTCACCATTAGTTCTCCAATAAACCTCACCTTCTTGGTTCTCTAAGTGAACAATGGCTGCATTGTTAGATCCCTCATAAATGTGAAGTCTCTGATCTGGATTTTGAGTTCCCAGTCCCAATCTGTCTTGGCTTGCTTTATAGAAGAATGTTCCTCCATCAACTGAGAGATCTCCTCCAATGGTGGTGGCAGTACCAACTGTCAATCCCTGATCGACGTTAAAGTAACCAGAGACGTTATTGAACTGAGGGAATGTTCCCTCCACATCCAAGTCTCCAGTGATTCTTGCATCACCAAAAACATAGAGTGGAACATCTGGTGTGATGGTGCCAATGCCCAGATAACCATTAGAGTGAACCCTAACTTTCTCTGAATTGTTAATCTTCCAAGTGTGAGTGCTTGCTCGTGTCTCAGCAATCACATAAGAACTATCTTCAAGATCTCTGTGGTCAATTCTGTTTTTCTGTGAAGATTGTCCAGGTAGAATTCTTACAGTCTCATTTCCACCATTGGAGACAACAAGTTTCGCATCAGGATTGGTGGTGCCGAGGCCAACATTTCCACCATTCTCTATACTTACAAGATGATTTGTGCTACTTACATCACCATTGTAGAAATCATAATGGTCAGCTTGGAGAACGAGAGGATCATAAACTGATCCAGCTCTGTTATAAGAGATGATCGATTGTTCTCCAACACCACCCCTGTCAGCCTTCACCTCAAACGAGTGACCACCACTTCTTACAGCGAGATCATTATTTTTCTCTGTGGTTCCAATTCCAACATAATCAAAGAATCCACGATCAATGTCAATCCTATCAGCAAGATCAATAGTAACATTGTCAGACTGACCACTGAACTCAAGGTTGGTGCTGCCTGGTTTAACGTTGGTTACGATTCCCGCATAGACATTCGTGCCATCTCCAACGATGTCATAAAGTTCGTTGAAGTTGTCATTAATAATGTCTCCACCATTTCTTATCGGATCACCAGTTCCGTCATTGGACGATGATCCGAGATTAATTGTTTGCTTTGCCATTACTTCGGGTCTCTAACTACTGTTTGATCCTCAAACTTTATTTATCCACTGTAATCTTGATACTCTTTAAAGGCGAGACGGTTCTGTCTGGTAATTAAAGGACAGGTGCTCAAACCAGCAGCTCCATCATCACCAAAATATGTGTAAACCTGAGGAGTAAATCTTGGACCAAGATCAATCTTACCCCAACTGAACTCTCCAAGATCTGGATTCGTGAAGATTACTCCAGCAAGAACAACTCCATCATCATTATCAAATTTAATAACAGTGGTGCTAAAGTCAGTCTGATCTGTGTCAAATGTGATTGTTCCACCAAGAGAAACTCTACTGAAGACACGAACAACAGCGGTGGTTCCAACACCAGTGACATTGGTTTCAAGATGTTGTGTGGAGTCAACTTGCCAAACACCATCCAAGTAGGGGTCGGTGACGCAAATGATTGTTTCATTGTCTGTCATTCTGGGTTGCATTCTTCTTTGTTGAACCAGAGCTCCATTGGTTTGACTCAGAACAAAGAAGTCACCAGTTGAAATTCCACTAATTGATGTTGCGGATGTTCCAACAATCTTCTCATCTCTGAGAGGAGAATCAACAGGAATGTAGAAGTCAAAGAGGAAGAAAGCCTCATTAGCACTCAATGTGGTCAATGCCATTCCAACAATTTTACCATTATCACCATAATAAGCTTCAACATCAACCTTCTCACTGACAACCTTAGGAGGTTCAATGAGGACGTGAGGAACTCTTGTGTAACCAACACCAGGATTTGTCACCGTGATTGACTCAATAACACCGTTCGAAACAACTGAAGTCGCCTCAGCTCTTCCTTCGGTTCCAATTCCAGATGGAGTTTCAAATGTAATTGTTGGAGCTTGAGTGTAACCAGATCCAACATTGTTGATAATCACATCAGTGATCGTTCCATCGAACGCCAACAGAGCTGTTCCAGCTGCACCAACAACAACAGTTTGAGTGTTGAATCTTATACTATTCTGATAATCAGGTTCTAAAGGAGTTGCGTTATCCTCATTGACCGCGTTAAACATTGGTCTCAGATGATCAACATAAATTTGAGTCGAACCAAGACCAACGGACTGAATCACAGTTGCTGTTGGGAAGAGAGATGTCTCAAAGAGTTCTCTGTCTTTACCAGCGACAGTTCCATCAATGACCTTGTCAACTGTGGACTTACACCAATTAACAGGTCTAAGCAATCCACCAGTCGGATCGATTCCAGGACCAGTGTAAGGTGTGGTGTTGACAAAGTCAGTGGAAGGAACAAGAGAAACAATTCTCGGATCCTGGCCAGCGATAGAGATGGTCTCATCACGATATCTTGGAATCTCAAGAGTGTCACCACGTTGAACTGTCTTAGGAACTCTGGTGAATTTGGTGTCTAATCCAGGAGTTCCCTCAAAGAAGAGAATCAGTGAATCTTCACCTGGTTCTGGTGCCTTTGTAAAGGTAATGAATGAGCCACCCTTAAAGTTATAAGCAACTCCTGGTTCTTGGAGAACATTACCAATAAAGACAATCAGAGTGTGATCCAGGTCAATGTTGACTCCCTTATCTTTATCAATCGCGGAGTACTCTCCTTCCAACAGAAGTGGGAAAGAAGTACGCTTACCATCAAAGAACTTAGTGATAGAATCATAAACCTTAAGACCACCAACAGACCAACCATTAAAACTTTGATCTTTGATTGACTCAACTTCAAGTTGGAACTCATTGAATGTGACAGAGGTGTCTGTGGGAATTCCAGTTGTTCCACCAATCTCAACGGTCAGTTTTTCCAAATCTCTATAACCATATCCAGATCTGCTAAGAACAAAGTTAATAATGCTGGAACCCTGTCCGACAACAATATCAACAACAGCACCAGTTCCTACTCCAGTGGTTGTTTCATCACTGTAGATCAGAGGAATGTTGGTGTAATTGAGAGGTGCATCGATGACAACTTCAGGTGGATTGGTGGATGTGTAACCAGTTCCTGGGTTGGTGATCGCGATGCTCACAATGTGGCCACCACTGACGGCTGCTGTTCCAATAAATTCAATGTTTGGAACACCATCACTGTAGGTCTGAACACCGACATTGATGAAGGTTTGAATTCCAGGACGGTAACCAGAACCAGAGTTTCCAATGCTGATGGAAGAGATGGTTCCCAATCCAGAAACAACTGATGTTCCACCTGCGGAAACCAAGGGTTGATAACCAAGACCCTGAGTCATTCCAAGTGACACAATAACTCCACCAAGGGGAAGACCAGCTCTGTTTGGATCATAATCAAGAATATCAGAGGTTCCAAAGAACTGAATATCGGTGTTACTTCCGTTCTCAAATATTGTGTAACTAGACTTCTCATAATCCGTTCCACCAACACTAATTGGGTCGGGTTTCTGGATAATTCCATCAACCATAATGACAGCGTTATCCGATGACATTCCAGAAACACTATTTCCAGAACTCTTCAGAGTGAAATTAGTTGTAATTCCATTGAAAGAAGATGAGATATCATCAAACACATAGTTATGATCGTAAGTCTCATCTGAAGAGTTGATAGGAGCAGTTCTCAGGAACACTCTTCCTTGGAAGGTGGAACTGGTTGTCAAACCAGTCCAGTCTCTAAACTCAGGGTCACCACCAGTAACATTGACGGGAACCTTACCAAACGGAGCTTTAACAAAGTTGATGTTGTTATTGACAATATTATAATTACCAACCATCTTCCTCACGACAGTATCAGCTGGGTGAGATGCAAGAATGGTTCCAAGTTGTGCTCTCAACACACTGAGATTATTTGTGACTGAGTTGACTGCGGTAACAGTCATCAACTCTTCACGAACCTGGATGATGTCACCAGCGAAGAATGACTGAACACCAACAACAGGAAGTTCAGACGAGAAGGTGACACTCTCCTGAAGTGTTGTTGTGATTCCAGTCCGAGAGATTGGGGACTGGATCATATTATCAAGAGCAACCAGAAGCTTAGCGTTCTGATTAGTTGAGGTGAAGCTGTGAGAAACACCAAAACCAACTGTGGTGAAGTCAAGAACTTCAGGAGTCGGATACTTCAGAGCTTTCTCTGCAGATGTTGCTAATCTGATTGTCTTGTCATCAACCTTGACAGCATAAACTTGGTGGGGAACATATTCTGTGTTACCGATTCCAGGAACATTGGTTGTGACAATTCCAATTGCTTGAGTTGTTCCGGTTCCAGCGTAAGAGTATTCCAACAACTCACCAGTTTCGAAATAGTGGTTTGGAATCTCAATTGTGTTAAACTGAACATTAACAATTTCAGAATCATTACCAATGAACTCCTTACGGAAGATTGGAATATCATTATGCTTCAGTTCAAACTCTGTTTGTGGGTCAAGCTGAGTACCTGTATAGTTTCCACTCTGACCACCAATGATGGAAGAATTCAGATCAATATCATTGGGAGATCCATTTCCTGAATCAATCTGAAGTTGATTCTCATAAACAGTAACATCAACTGCGACATTAGCAACAGGTGTAAACTCAATGACAATGAACTCACCATCTCTTCTTGTTCCAACAGTTCCAATTGTTCCACCAGTTCTGATGTCACCAAAACGAATGTCATTGATCGGAACTTCATCTGTCGCCGCCAAGACTGTGAGGTCAAAGAGTTCCAATTCGGCGTTGGTTGTGTCAGTCAATTGAACTGTCAGATAATCAGCCTCATAAGGAGTTGTAAAGGAAGCAATTCCAACTGCAGTGGGTGAAGCAGTGGGTGCAATGGAAGTTTGAGATGCATTCAGTTTCGCAACTTTCAAAGTTTGGGATCCACCAGTTCCACCAGGAGATGATCTCAACTGAGCAACATTAGCAATAACGTTGACATCATTGGTTCCACTTGGGTAGAAGGTGATAACAGTTGATCCACTGCTGTTGGCTGCACCAAAGGTTCCAATGCCAGGTGTGTAAGCATTTGTCTGTTGTGCAGATAAATTATTACTCTCCTCAACAGTGTTAATAAACACACTCAGAACTTCACTTCCATCATTGATAAGATTGACTTCTGTTCCAAATGCCTCACCGGTTTCATCATCAACCGCAAGAGCGTGAATCTTTGCTGATCTGTATGTTGAAGGAATCGTAATAACTTCAATAGAAGATCCACCAGTTGCGGTAACAGCCTTCGAATCAAATCTGACAATGTTTCCGAGACTGATGTCATTCGCCGCAGCGTCATCAATAGTTTCAGAGAAACTCAGAGTTGTAATATCATATCTGTTGATGGTGAAGAATGTTGGGAAGAATGAAATCTCATGATCGGTGGTATCAAGATTAATTGAAATGTCAAATGTTCCAAGATCAACAGCAGTCGAACTGACTGCATATTCACTCAAAACTTTTCCGTTTAGAGTGGCAAGAATTGCCATCTGAGTGTCATTCTGGAACTCTTGATCGGTAACAAGAGCGATGACCTTATTATAGATACGAGAGGATGGATAACTCGCAACAACAGAGAACTGTTCAAGTCTCTGATTTGAGTTGAAAGTATCACTAAAGTCATCAATTCTGAGAGCTCTGTTTGTAATAGACTTGGTGTAATCTGTCAGAACCTTATTATCAAAGTTGATTACATTACTAGTAACAGTTCCATTGATTTCAACGGTGTCCTCAGAAACATTATCCCAAGAATAATAACAATTCAAATCAGCAGAACTCTCAAGGTCAATAACCAGATCCGCTCTGGATGCCGCAGGCTGAACAACTGCAGTAAAACCAGCTTCTTTACTTTCAATCTGGAGATCACCAAACTTTTGGAATCCAGCAGTGTGTGTCATCGCACTCACAGGATCGTTCCAAGTTCCATAAGGGACTTGAGACTTCAGTGAGTAAGAGAAGTTCTGATAATATTCATTGTTGGGAAGTTTCTGGAAATCATTATTGAGAACACCAGAAATTGACTGCCAACCATGAATAACAGTAGTTCCAGCTCCAGTAATGATCTCTGCCTGGTCATCTGTTGTTTGTTCAATAGTGCCAACTGCTCTTGAAGCAACACCACGAATAACCTCACCAACTTTGAAGTCATCCTTTGAGAGAACTGTTAGAGTTTCAGAGATGTCAATCCAATCTCTTACAACACCAGTCAATCCAGTCGTCTCAGAGACAACCTGTTCACCAATAGCAAACTGAGCATTTCTAAGTCGAACGCTGAATGTTGCAAGGTCTTTCTCATTGCTTATGTTTCCATATGTTTGATCAACTAAACAATTACCTGCAACTTGACCAGCTTTAATAACTTTCGACAAGTCATATTCAATGTAAGCATTTGCTCCACCAAGTTGGAAATCAATGTCAGTAACTTCAAAGAATTTGTAACCATGATCTGCTGAGTTATAACCCTTACCTGTTGTTCCAACTCCAACAGAACCAATTGAGATTCCCTCAACAATCACACTATCACCAACTTCAATTGGATAATTGGTGGGAGTCACACTGAAGGTTCTGTCAAGGAATGCTCTCGCTCTTCTTGTCGAAGAATCGAACGAAGCAGAGAGAATTCCAACACCATTTGAGTTTTCTGTCGGAACGACTCTTGGTGTCGCTCTTGACATGAAATCTGGTTGAGTAATGATCTTTACTTCCTTGCCTCCAAGTTTGTATGTGGAATCAACATCACTGAGAACCTCTTTGGTTTCACCGTCAATGAAAACGAGTTTGGCTGGTCTGGTGTAATTTCTACCTTGAGAAGAGATTCCAACAAAGTCAAGTTTAGCACTGGCACTCAGGGTCAAACGCTCAGGAACATTGGAGACAAGTCTCATTGTCTCATCACTTGGGTAATCATAACCAATGTCAGTGAACTGAGTGTTCTGAATGATTCCAATATTGTTACTTTCAGGAGTAACGAGAGCACCACTACCACTTACACTTGTAACTGAAGTGATTCCAGGAAGAGAGTTAAAGTTAGTTCCTCCATTTTCAACGAAGAACGAAGCAATTGGACCAGACTCATTCCTAGAGTTAGTAATATAACTAAATTCGGCTGATTCTTCGTTATATCCAGGTTCTGTTGGTTTTGAAACAATCGAATAAGTGAAGGAGGTGCTTCCAATTCCAGAAATTGCAGCATTTGTGGAATATGGACTCTTAACAATCTCAATTTGGTTATGTCCAGCCACCGTTCTGTCAATTACGGCTGACAATTTGTTTACTGGGGCAATTTGAGCATTTACTGGAATGAAATTGTAGAAAAGTGAGTCGGGAATGTCGTCTACACAGTCAACTTCCAACTTAGCATCAGCACTGATTCCAATTTGACCAGTTTTGGTGACATTAAAGACCTCAGAACCTTCAGTTTTTACAAATTCCTTCTGATAATTACTATCCTTGAAGATTTCCATCTCAAAGGCTGAATAATTCTCACCAACGAAGTTGAATGCCAATGATTCATCGGAAAGATTGAATCTGACAGTGTTATTTTTGTTTAGAACAACACTTGGATTGATTCTGGAGAGTGTACCACTTCCGGTTGAAGTGATATTGACACATTCTTCTGTTTTTATCTGATAAAGTTCATTTACAAGTCTAATCTTGTTTCTCTCGTAGATGAGAACATAATACATCTCTTGATCGACAAGACCACCAATTGGAGATGTCTCAGTATAGATGACTCTGTCTCCGGTTTCAAAATATCTAGAGGAGAAATTGATGGAATTTTTATTTACATCAACATCACCAGAAGAGAATGTTCTTGGGTCAAACACAATTCTTCTATTATACTCATTATAGATAACATCAACGTCAATAACTGTTTTTGGTTTGACTTCGATATCAATTCTGTCAGAGACTTGGAGACTGTGAGTAACTGCAGTCGAAACTGTGACGACATTACTGTCAACTTTAACCCTCAAGTTGTTTGTGAAGTTAGTTGTGAAACTATGAGTGTCTCCAGTTCCTACATTTGTGAATGATAACAGAGAAGTAGTCGTGTTAACACCAACAACCGCCCCAGTTGAGCCAATTCCGATCTTGTTGGAGGAAATTCCAATGAAATTGTCATCAAATCTGTAAACATAAAGTTCGGAGAAATCGGTTAGACTCTGATAAGGAGAGCCAACCAACCCATTCCACACCTGGAGTGAAGTTCCACCATTGGTTTCGTAAGAAATCTCATCATTTAGGAGAAGTCCGTGGTTTCTGAAGTAGATTTGTTTGGGTTTGATGAAGATTTGAGTTTTTCCGACTCCAGGATTCGCAAAAGTGATTGTGTTTCCAACTCCAGTTCCAGAAGTTGTCCCAAGACCAACACTTTCTGCAGGGTCAAAGTAAAGTTCGGTGTCAAGTTTGACATTTTTGGAGGTTTGAATCCCAGCACTGAACCTAAATTCTCTCGATTGCTCGTGAAGAATGGTTCCGAGAGTGTGTGCAGCACCAGTTGTGCCGTTTTGAGCTCTCAAAACTCTAATTCTGGACCCAATTCTGTCAATATTGAGAACTTTTACACTTTCATCGTCGATTTTATAAAAATTATTTGGTAAAATCTTACTGAAAGTGCCACTAACATCGAAATATGACACATTTTCATCAGTTGTTGCGACACCAGTCCTCAAAATGAGAGAATTTGTCACAATTCCGACCCTGTAACCACCACCAAGACCTGTATAATCTGTCGAAAGTCCAGAAATTATGACAAAATCGTTAGTTTTGATGCTATGTGGAGTGGTTGTTAGACCGATAAATTCATCAGCCGATTGATGTGGGACGATTTGAACATCTGAATATTCAGATGTCGCAACACTAATCCCATTCATCTCTTTTCCTTCGATGAATGAGACACTTGCAGAGGCGTTACTTCCAGTTGTCTTACTATAATCGAAGACAACTTTATCTCCAATCTTATAATCATCACCACCAGTGAAGATTCCAATCCTTGAAACCTGACCAATAGAGACAGATTCAACTTGTGCAAACTGTGCTTTTTCCTTTGAAGAGTCGATTACATAATTGTATCCACTATGATCGTCCCCAATGTGATAATTGGAGGTGTTTCTGAACCACTCTCCTTTGAAATCATATTCAGATTGAGTCGTGTTCGACTTAAAGTTTTCAGGATTAGGTAATGAGTTATAAGTATTACCAATCAAATAAGGGAAAGCTGGTCTTCTGAATCCAGCATAAGGTCCATCAGTGTCAATCGTTTCACCATAAGTGGCAAAATAAGCATAAACACCACCAGGGAAATCTGGTGTGACACAAAAACGACCATTGTGGATGTCAAGATCACCAGAATCTTCAAAGAGATAATCACCAGAAAAGTGCCCTGAGGGAAAAACAGAGTATGGAGGTCTGTTATCTGGATTTTGCAGGGTGGTATATCCACTCTTCATTTGTCTAATCTGACCAGATCCGTCTCTGTTACTGAAACCATAAGGACCATAGATGGGGTTTCCATCATATGCCCAACCAATGATTGGAGAGTGATCTGAGTTTGTGAGCTCAGCTCCAGAGAAAACTTCAAGATCCACTTTCGAGAAGATCTTTTTAGAACCAACACCATTGACACTCGACTCAATCGGGTTGAGGAGTTGTCTCAATTTACGAGGAGCTACGATACTGACATACTGAAGTGACTCTTCACTGATGTTTGTTGCAAGAAGTCCATCATCAGGACCAATGCTGTCAAAAAATTTGTTGAAGAGATTGACATCCCAGTTCTGAATGTTTGCATAAAGATTAGCGTTGATTCCAGGGTTTTCAACTCTAATCTTTGTTTCCTTGGAATAACCAACACCACCATTAACAACAATGACTTTTTCCAAAATTCCAGTGTTAGTGATGATTGGTGTCAGTTGGGCAGCCTCACCTTCACCCTCATCCTCAAAGACAAGTCTTGGTGGAGCTCCATATTTCTGTCCAGCTCTTGTGACATTGACCTCAACAATGGTACCATTGTTAATAACAACACTGACCTCTGCGTTCTCACCCTGTTCAATAATCAGTTCTGGTTGTCTCTCCAGGTTATAAACAGTTGATGCACCATAACCAACACCACCAAGAACACGGTCAACGGAGAAAATCTCACCTCTAACAATTGGTTGAACAACAGCGTTAAAGTCCTGACCAGTCAGAGTGGAAACTCCAGTGGTACCCTCAATTGTGACTACGATTGGTTTGTGATTGAACGACCCATTACCTCCAGAATCAATCTCAACGTAGATGTTCTTATTCCAGAATTCATCTCTTGCCGTTGATCCAATTCCAACCTCAACAAGCTGGAATGTCTTATCATCAATTTTGGAAACGAAATAATCTTTATTTGATTCGAGACCCTCAACAGGAATCGTTCCAGGAGTGTACTGGATAACATCTTTATTGTTAAATTGATGATTGGGGATCACTACAAAATTCAGAGCTGAGCTAATTCCAACTCCCCTTACTGCATCAAAGTCAGGAATCTCTCTCTTGTTGTTGGTGTAGTTACTTCCACCGTTAGCAACAGCGATCTTAGACAAAACTGCCTTCTTCTCAGCAGCTTGAAGAGTATGAAGACCAATTCCCAAAGTGTTACCAAGACCAACAGTGTTGATTCCACTGACAGCATCATCTTGGTTGTTATAAAGTTTTACTGTGTGTGCATCTTCAACTCCAACATAGTAAGAGGCATTAGTCGAAAGACCAACAATTGCAACACCATCATTCGTTTTATAAACAACTCTCTCATAATCTCTAAACTTGTGGAAAGTTGTAAATCCGATTGTGTTATTGGCAGCACTCACAACCTGATTGTCATTTGAGTTGAAATTGACTTTATGGACAATCTTGGCCAACTGAGCCGAAAGAACTGCACCAGAACCATTACCACCAGTTAAGTTAACCGTGGGGACATCTATGTAATCGAAACCAGTGTCAATGATTTGAATCTCTTCGACCGAACCCTTAACGGAAATCGTTCCTGTTGCTCCAACTCCAACACCCTTAGGGTCCTGGATGTTGAGGATTGGTGGGGTGGTTACATCATAACCAGATCCACCAGCAAGGGGAGTAATTTGAGTGATGGGACCAGTAAAGACTTTATCTCTTCCTTTGTAGTTCTGAATCTCAACACCATTGACAAACATCCCGATTTTGCCAGGAAGAGTCAAAGTGTCTTCGGGTCTCTCAGGAGTTACTGGATCAGTAAATTGTTTGATGATTGGTTGTGCATCAAGACCTTTACCAACAAACGGATAGTATGTGAGTGTGTTATTTTCAACCAACACATCTGTAGTAAGTTGGACAAAGACACCAGCATAAATGTCAGATCTACTTCTCGAAAGTGAGAACTGATTTTCATTAATTTTGTAGATGTAATAAACACCAGTGTCAACACCCCTGAATTTACTCTCAATCTGTGTCTCTTCAATGAAACCATCTGGAGTTGTGCTGGTGAGTGTAATGGTCCCAGGAGAGTAGAAAACACCATCACCAGTGAAGAATCCATGATCTTCAATTGTGATGATTGTGTTGTTAACGTCTTGACTTCCAAATGTAATTTGTCTGTTGTCTGGATTTAGAGATGTGTTGGGATAAGTGGGGAGTGAATTAGAAGCAACAAGAACATCACCCTCAAACTGAGTGTAAGTATTGAGAACATTTGTAAAGTAATCGTTGATCTGTGGGTAATTAGTGGAATCACCTTTGAGGGGAATGTTGGTAACAATCCAGTTCTCATCGGTGTTGATTGGTTGTGAGACTTTAACTGCAAAAGAGTTACTACCAAAGACACGAACAACTACACCATTGGTGTCTACAGATCCCTTTACATTTTCAATGATAACATTGAATTCATTTTTGAGGAAGTGGGGATCATAAGTGTCGAATCTATATGTTCTTTCAGTTTCATCAATAACCTCAACTTTCTTGATGTTCCAGAAAACTTTAGCGGAAGAGAACCAGTTTTGGTTTCTAATAGTCTTCGACTCTAAACCAATCGACTGAATCTCAAGTTTCTCTCCCTTCCTCATGAATCGAGTGTTATCATTTCCCTTATATCTCTTCAGGGCAGAACAGATTCTTACAGTAACTTTCTTGGTGTTGTTTGGTCCAGTGAAAGCATAAGAAACAGATTTTAGTCTAATCTCAGATTGGTCAGCAATAACACTATTCAACCCACCAACACCAGTGAATTGATTAATTGTCTTCCCAGTGTATGTGAGATGAAGAGAACTTCCATCAATATCGACAATAAAGAGTTCACCCTCACTTGGGAACCCAACTGTCGAATCCACATCGAGGCATGTGGAGCCTGCTGGAGTCTCACGCAAAACAATTGTTTTTGGTTCAACCTGAAACTCACCAAAGATCGTACCCTGAACACTGATGTCTCTTTGAAAACCACTATCAACACTGATTTGGAAATACTTTCCAGGATACTCTTGACTGTCAATCGGCACAACATTGGAAACAGAACCTCTTGCCCCAGAGATCTCTTGGTTAAGAGTGAAGTTTCTGAGATCCATTGGATCTCCATCAATTGCCTCAACTACAAAATCTTTAGTGATCTTATAATCTGCATTGGAAGGACGGAGAAGATACTGAGAGGGATCAATAACCTCAACATCCAATCCATAAAGTGCTCTGAATAGAATCTCAAAAGACTGTTCAGTCCCCTTTGTCTGATAAAAACTTTCAACACCATAAAGGAAGTTTCTCTGATCAAGTTCAGAGTAAAGAGTTCTGTCGTCGAAACCAGGGGCAATCTGTGTTTTCAGTTTCTTGAAGAACTGTTGCAAGAACAGAACATTCAGGTTCTTAATCGTTGCACCTTTCTTGTGTGTTTTTGCAGTGGTTTCCGTAAAAGAGAGTTTGTCTCTAACTGGTCCCTCATCATAAGAGGTAACTGCAGAGAAACCCCTTGAACAATTTTCAAATGTATCTTCTGTCTTATATTCGTAATAAATGATTTCCTCATCAATCATGATGAGACCGTCTCTCTCTGGGAAACCATAAGTGAAGTTTCCAGAGGGGGCTGCGGTGATTGTTCTGGTGGTAAAGTTTAGATCCTTCGCAAGAACTGTAGTAGTTTCAAGCTCAAAGAGTGCATCGACTTTGACATACTTGTCGAGATTCTGCACCAGGTCAAGGGTGGCACCCTCATATTCTTGAGAAACATAATATTGCTCAAGAAATTCAACCAGAAGAGGAAAGTCTTCTCTAACGTAGGTTGGGAGTTGACTGGATACTCGACTTTGAAACTTGACTCTATCTGCAGACATTCTTTATTATCGGGTGAGTGAACCGTTTGAGTAACTAGAAGTTACAAAGTAGTTGCTACCAGAGACATCTGCCCCTGAAGCGATTTCGTCAGCAACCATGGTAACTGACAGTTTTGAGTTATCAAGCTGAAGATAAAGGTCTTGAAGACCAATAACATCATTTGAGTAAGGTGTTGCCGAAATCTCAATAAGGTTTGTTCCTCTTTTGACTTCTGTTGAGAGAATGTTAACTGGATTGAGTTTAATCTCTCCTTTCATGTAATCAATAGTGCCAAGACCTCTCTTGACAATCACAGGTTCTGTTGGTGAATTCAACTTGAAGAGGAAGACTTGACCAGTCTTCATATCAGCTGCTGGAGTGTCACCGAGATAAACAGTTCCAGAAATGCCACTTACTGTGAAACCAGATGATTTAATGTTGTAACCATCTTTACTTGCAATGTGGAAACGATTACCAAAACAAATCTCATATTCAGCAAACTGATTGAGAAGTGCTTCCATGTCTCTTCTCATCGCCACAGTGGTGATGTTAGAGGTAATGGACTCATGACTATCATCAATAACCTTCTGGAATTTACTATATTTAAACCTTGCCCCAAACTTATTTAACTCAGTAGAATCAGAGTAAATTGTGATGTTACGAACAATCGAATCCTTCACAAAGTTAGAACTTGGAGCCGATGATGTGTTGTAATATGCAGTTACTGTCGGCTCAAGATAAAGATATTTAAGGTCAATAATTTCAGCAACAATTCCAGCACAAGAATACTTTCTCAGGTCTCTTTGGATGTTCTCTTTGATATTGGATGACAGATAAACACCATTGAGAGGTTTGATACTCACGAACACCTTACCAAAGGCAGGAGGATCAAGTTCTTCTCCACCAAAGGCAGAAACAGATTCAGTTTCAGGATAGATAACAGGAACCAGTGATTCATAATCAGCTGCGGTGACTGCTCTGTATTGAGAGGAATAAACCTGAGGAGCATACTTTCTTACAGACTCGGTGCTTTCAATTGCAGCTCCACCACCAGAAGGATCATTGGTTGAAATAATTGAGATCCCACTCGACACAGATCTCTCTTGGTTGTCTACCAGTCTTCCAGAGAATAGGAAGTCAGAGACTCCATTTCCTTCTTGACCATTTGATGTAATGTAACTCACTTCAACGAAGTTGGGTTCTTCCAATCTGACACCAAATGTTCCATCACCAAAGAGAAGTTCATATCTCTCATTGGGTGATTCTTGAATGAAGTAAGCAGCTGTTGATGCAGTTACATTAATAAGTGAGTTGAACTGATTAAACTTTCTGGAGATTGTGGAAGTCTCGGAGTCTCTCACAATGACACTCATGAGTTTAGTGTCAATTCCACTGTTTCCAAGAATAAATCTTTGGTTGGGGTTTCTTGAGTCAACGGAGAAGGTTTCTTTAACAAAGGTTCCTTCATAAATTTCAATTCCTCTGAAGGATGCCAATCCAGTTGAATCAACAGGAACAGTGATGTCGTTAGGAATACAGAAGGTATAAGTGTTCTTTCCAAAAGACTTTGTACTAACAGCAACAAGTCCAGCCTTAAGTGTCAGTGTCACTGCAGTGGTATTGGAAACATCCACACTAAAGGATACGGTTGCAACTGACGATGTTCTCGAACGAGGAACATAACCAATGTTTCTCGCAAGAGATACCACATTCTCCCGAAGAGTGGCACTATCGATAAACACCTCGTTCGTCACCATGTTGGCGTTGTACGAGTTGATGTAGGTGTTATATGCTAACGTGTCGATGATTGTTGTGAGGTTAGACCCCTCAAAATCATAATCAGTGAAGTTTGAGTTTGATCTCAGATAATCCTTGATGGATTCTTTTATCTGGTCAAAATCGACGTTACTAAAATTAACTAGAGGCATTGACCTTACCTTGTTGGAACTAATGCGAACTGAATCTCTTGTGCTGGAACAAGTATTCCAACGATGTCATAACGAATTACAACATGAAAACTATGACTGTCTAAATCTGCTTCAACTTCAACTTCACGAAGTTTGACCCTCGGTTCATAACGATCGACTGTGTACTCAATTTCTCTTTTGATCGAGTTAGCTGTCAGACTGTCAAAGTTCTCAAATAAGAGAGCAGAGACACGACAACCAATTTGAGGATTAAAAGGTTTCTCACCAGGAACAGTCAGAATCAAATTACGAATTGAACGAGCAATTGCATTCTCATTCTTCAACCCAATAAGATCATCATTGATAGGATTAATCTTAAACGTTGCACTGATGTCTTTGAAAGCAAAACTCTTTCTTTCAGTTGGAATGAGAGGCACGCTTATCCTTACAGCATTTCTCAGTTATTTAGAAGGGTAAGCAAAGAAAAAGTTCTGTAGGATTTCTCCCACAGAACTTATGAATCTCATTTACGTCCTTGGCCTCGATAGGCTTTCTTTCCACGAAGTTTGTAGGATCCTCGCTTACGATGACCGTTACCAATTGAGGTTCGTTTATTTCGGTCACCCATAGTGTGACCGTCTTTATGAGTGTGTACCTTAGCGGTACTCCAAGTCATTGCCATTTAGTTGTTGTCCTCTTCTGTGTCCGATTCAAGTGTAACTTCATAGGGTTGTCTTGTCAAATCTGTGATCTCATACATGAAGTGATCACTTGTTTCAATTCGTCTCTTGTTTTCGACAGAGTAAACAGTGGTGTCAATCTCAAACCCAGGGTTCTTATCGATTCGATTGAATGTCCAAGCGTCATCAAACCAAATGATTCGATTATTTGGATAAGCGTAATAATTACCGTTCTCCATCTTGAACAGGTGAGCACACTTGTGTTCGGGTGTCTCAGAGAAATTCAGGTCAGGAACACCTTTGTTCTCCCAAGACCAATCCAGAGTGAACATGTAAGTTCCCAACACCTTCTTTCCATCAGGACGAATGAGTTCAGCATTCAGTCCAGCCAATCGATGTCTTCGTTGAACATCAATGTAAGGTGAGAAACAATCCCAGTACATCGTATCTTCAAGAGGTTCAACCGGTGCGTCTGGTTTCCAACAAAAAGCGTGTAAGGGACGACGAGTCCAGTTCACACCATTCTCAAGAAACGCCTCAAAGAGTGGAACTCTCTTTTCAATACTTGCGACACAGTGAACATCACACCTGGTAACTTCTCCATGTCCCTTCTTGTGATTGAAAAGAAACTCGTTACGAATGTAACAAGACCAATCAGGTAAACTGTGATTTAAGTAAGCCAATCCCTTTCTCCTGGAAAATAATAATCAGTGAGTTCTTCGTCCTTAATTATATCACGAATCGCATACAATTGTCCTGTACTACGTTCGTAAGATACATTCGGATGATGTGAATGATTAATGTAATACTGTTGACCTAACCGTTGTAGATCATCATCAATCCAATAACCATTATCATCATAATAAGATATCTTCTTGAGATAGTTCTGTATCTCAGGAGACACATCAGTAATCTGAATACATGTCTTTGGTTTAAAGATAACAGTGTCTTGTGGAATATCAACTAAAGAAAAGACACCCACCCCGTCACAGACTTTACTGGGAGCAAGATAAGTGTACACAGTCAGATTATACATCCTTGACTCAAATAATGCGTGTCTTCTCGTGACCAACACGAATTCGAGGATCACACCAGATCTCAAATCCAGCTTCAATGGCATCCAGACAGAAGGAAACGTCTTCACCACACATGTCCTGAACAGCCCCAGACTCAAACACCTGCATCTTAGGTGCGAACCAAGGATACTTCATCTGTTCGTTTTCAAACACACCTTTCTTGATCAGAACCCAACCAAATCCAGTGTAATCAACAGTAAATGGTTTCCGACGCTTACTGATACCATCAACCATCTCATGATTCATCACACCGCCATTGTTACGGAAGTCGTCTTCTTCCAACCAGTGTGCAACAGAGGTGGTACGACCATCTTCAGTTGAATACCAACCTGCTGAGATTGGATGATCCTTTCCTTCAACTGTTTCACCGTTCTCATCGACTGCATCAGCGGGAAGTGCCAGATCAGCCAGTTGCCAGAATTTTTCAGTGGAGAAGACAATGTCACTGTCGATCCAAAGTTGATAATCATAATTCAACTTACCATCCCAGGGAATCTGATCAGGTCCACGGAGAACATTTGCACCCAAACACTTACAACGTGCGAAGTTTACCATCGAAGAGTAATCCTGACTAATCTGGATACTCATTCCATTCTGAACCAGATCAAATGCCAACTGAAGGAAGTTCTTCAGAAAGGTGTAAGAACATCCACGACCTGGAAGACAGAACACAATCGTCTTTCCACGCCATCGATCTTTAATTGCTTGATAATCCCAAGGATTCTCTTGAGATGCATTCTTCTTTGCAACAGGCTTTGACGCCTTCACAGTAAACCCCTTGGCCATTCAATCAATCTCCAACGAAAACAATGAATAAAGTTATTATAACAAACTTATTTATTTGGTTCAACAACAATCTACACTCAAATTTTTACAGCCATCTTAAATGCGACACAGATCCTCAAACCTTCAAAGAACTTTGTTGTTGGTTCTCCCATGTGAGGGATGTTTGATTTAAAGTAAAGACCTTGATTTGGTACAAACTCTTTATAGATTGGATCTCGATCTTCTGGATAAAAGATTGTCTTACCACCCCACATTGGTTTCCATACGTCTGGACTGGCATGATACAAGAAAGTCCGTGAGATGTCCTTTGAATCGTCAATATGAACGTCACCAGATGTGCCGAAGGTGTTACCTCCAGCATACACTTTTTTCAGAATAAGATCATCTCCAGTAACTTCCTTGATCTTATTAAAAACATGTTCAACAAAGAAGTCATCATCATCAAGTATCATCTCCCAATACAGAGGAGCAGAATGAACTGACGGCGTTTTTCTTGCCGAAGCGTGACCATATCCCCACTTCGGTCGTTGGAGATATTCAAAGAATGACGTGTCCCAATCTTCCTTAGATAAGAAGTTGGGAAATGTTTGGACGATTTTCTTTTTCTTAACGGCCCTATTTTTCGCCGGTTTTTTCATAATCCCTCAGACTCATCCTCATAGTCACTCTCATCAATGCGACGAGACATGGGACTTGGAATCAACTGATAAGATAACTTATCTCTGAGTTGATTCACTCTCTCAACGTCATACTGTTGGAACTGTCCCCGTTTCTCAACGTGCTTATAATAATGAAGAGCATTCTGAATAATGGTGAAGTCTTCCATTGTGAGATCAAACTTCATTTCGGTTGCACCTCACTTTCAGGAAACCTGTGAGCTTGTGTAATACTTCGTGTAACCCGGATAACGAGCCTCAAGGAACTGTCGAGCTTGAATTGGATTACGAGCTTCGACGATGACGTTATGAATTGCCGGAACTCCGACCTGACCAACACAGTGACCCAGATACTTCTTCATGGTCAATAACTCTCCTCTTCGAGTGTTTTGATTGTATCACATCTCTCATAAGAAAACCGAGAGTCTTGCAGTTCTTTACAGAATTCCCACACAGACTCAAACTTTTCTTTTGGAAGATTATTCATCACACATTCTCTTTCACAGTAAACATGATAAACCTCTCCTTTACTTTCAATCATAGGTGAGTAATTGTAAGGATATCTTAGTTATAACATAAACACACACGGAGTGTTATAAAGTCTCTCTGAGAGGATCACAGGGGGGTCTCAGAGACTTTC
>CEUJ01024998.1_pt1 | contig 19909 bp, 22 predicted proteins | sample 361531 | NCBI WGS metagenome assembly CEUJ01 (sample SAMEA2622842, study PRJEB7988) | marine metagenome | biome: marine biome (ENVO:00000447); feature: marine epipelagic mixed layer (ENVO:xxxxxxxxx); material: "saline water (ENVO:00002010), including plankton (ENVO:xxxxxxxx)" | depth 140 m | reverse complement strand
TATTTTTCAAAATCTTCCTCCAAAGATGAAATTGGCCTATAAGAACTGGACTTTTTGACAGTTTCTTTAGTGATTTCTATTATTTTATTAAGCTGATTCATTGAAATTGTTAGAAAAAGTAGCTAATTCTTCAAGCTTATCTAAAGCTGATCCAGACTTTATTACGTCAATTGCTATCTCAAATGCTTTTTCAAAATTAGTTACTAAGTCAGAAACATAAATTACAGCAGCAGAATTTAAACTTGTTATATCTTCACCGGATTTAAAGCCTTCATTCTGTAAAGTTGATTTTATCAATTCCAGACTTTCTGCCGGAGAGTCTATTTGAAGATCATTTAAATCATCATGATGAATATCAAAATCTTTTGGATCAATTTCGTACTCTTTGATTCTATTATTTTCCAATTCCGCTACAAAAGTTTTTTCAACAGAACTGATTTCATCAAGACCATCTTTTGAATGAAAAACCATTGCTTTAATTGTTCCAAGATTCTTTAGAGTTTCTGCCACGGGTAAAACCCATTTAGGATCATAAACCCCAATGCATTGTCTTTTAGCGCCTGCAGGATTTGTAAGTGGTCCAAGCAAATTAAAAATGGTTTTATCGGCAATTCGTTTTCTTGCTGGCATGACATATTTCATTCCTGGATGAAAATTTTGAGCAAACATAAATCCAATTCCAATTTCCTCAATACATTTGGCAACTTGATTTGGGCTAAGACTTAAATTCACATTAGCTGCTTCTAAGACATCAGCGCTGCCACTTTTTCCTGTTGCTGTTCTATTACCGTGTTTTGCAATTTTTATTTTTGCTGCTGCTGATACCAGACCAGCAGTTGTGGATACGTTCATCATACTTTTCCCAAGTCCGCCTGTTCCGCAACAGTCGACGAGATTATTTTTCTCATTCAAATCAACTTTTAAGGAGACTTCTCTCATAGCTGAAACAGCTCCAGTTAATTCATCTGATGTTTCTCCTTTTTTCGAAAGACTGATAAGAAAATTTTCAATATCTTGATCTGAGATCTTTCCAAAAAAAATTTCTTGCATGACTTGTGCGGTTTCATCTTGAGAAAGATTTTTTGAAGAAGCTTTAGATATGATTTCGGTTGATTTCATATTGTATTTAAAAAATTAGAAAGAAGCTTTTTTCCGTCTTCGGTCATGATTGATTCTGGATGAAACTGAACTCCACTAACATTTAATTTTGAATGTTGAATTCCCATAATAGAACCATCTGCAGTTCTCGCGTTAATTATAAAATCTTCAGAGAGAGTTTTCTCTTCAATAACTAAAGAGTGATATCTGGTTGCAATAAAATTATTAGGTATTCCTTCAAATAAAAAATTGCCATCATGCTGTATTTCAGAAGTTTTGCCATGCATGAGCTCTTTAGCTTTTATTATATTTGCTCCAAAAACTGCGCCTATAGCTTGATGTCCCAAACACACACCTAATATGGGCTTGTTTTCCTTAAAAAAATCAATAATTTGCATTGATATCCCAGACTCATTTGGGGTACAAGGTCCAGGAGAAATAACAATATATTCAGGATCCAGTTTCTTTATTTCTTCTATCGTTATTTTATCGTTTCTGAAGGTTTTAACCTCTTGACCCAACTCTCCAAAGTATTGGACAAGGTTATAAGTAAAAGAGTCATAATTATCGATCATCAATAGCATTTAAGAGCCTATATTATTTATTGCTTTAACTATCGCCATTGATTTATTGTTCACTTCTTCCCATTCCTTCTCAGCTACAGAATCGGCAACTATGCCTCCACCAGCTCCAACATATATTTTTTTATCTTTGATGACAGCGCTTCTGATGACAATAGCAGTATCCATATTACCTGACCAAGAAATGTACCCTACTGCTCCGCCATATATTCTTCTTCTCGAAACTTCCAGTTCATCAATAATTTCCATGGCCCTTACTTTAGGAGCGCCTGTCAAAGTTCCTGCCGGGAAGGTTGCTCTTAGTGCGTCTATTGGAGAAATGTTGTCTCTAACTTTTCCAACTACATTAGAAACCAAATGCATTACATGAGAATATCTTTCAATAATCATTTTTTCATTAGTATTTACTGAACCAATTTCCGCAACTCTTCCAATGTCGTTACGGCCTAAATCTATCAGCATCAAATGTTCTGCCAATTCTTTTGGATCATTTTTGAGTTCATCTTCAAGTTCTTTATCTTCTTTTTCGTTTTGTCCTCGAGGTTTTGTTCCGGCAATTGGTCTTACAGTAATGTTTCTATTTTCAAGCCTGACTAAAATTTCTGGAGAAGATCCAACTAACTGGTAATCTCCAAAATCAAAAAAGAACATATAAGGAGAAGGATTTAATTTTCTGAGAGATTTATAAAGCTCAAAGGGAGGAAGATCAAATTCTGCGGATCTTTCTTGAGCAAAGACTACTTGCATTACATCACCCTCAACTATGTAATCTTTTATTTTTTCAATACACTTTGAATATTGTTCAAAATTCATATTTGATTTAAATGAAATTTCACTTCTAGAGAAAGTTTCTTGATCTTTATGGTCATCATAAGATCTTAGTCTTTCAATCAGCTTATCAATTTCACTTAAAGTCTGTTTGTATGAATTTTCTATATTTGGATTTGAATAAAAAACAATTTCTAAAGTTTTTTCTAAGTTATCAAAGATAATTACTTTGTCGGATATAAGAAGGTTTATATCCTCGATCTCATGCGGTGGATTATTAGAAGTATTTTGAAGTTTGTTTTCAATTAACCTAATGGACTCATAGCCAAAAAAACCAACTAATCCGCCAGAGAAAATTGGTAATTCTCCTGTATCAGGATAAAAGTTTTCATTTAAATAATTTTCAATGAATTTTAAGGGATCAGGAGAGGAAGTTTTTTTTTCATTTCCCTTGATATTAATAAAAATTTCTCCATTTTTGACTCTTATAGAAGACTCAGAAGGCAATCCAATAATCGAATATCTTCCCCATTTCATGTCAATTTCAGCAGATTCTAGAAAATATGAACCTTTTGATTTGAATTTTTCAAAAATATCAATAGGGATAAGGTTTTCAGCCCTTATTTTCTTTGATAAAGGTACATGATTATATGTACCTTTTTGGTTATAAAATTCTCGTTCTTTCATCTAATTTAGGACTAATTTTGAATTGTTCTCGATATTGTGTGAAGAAAACCAACCTTTAGAAAGTTCTAGAGCATACTTAGCAGGTTCTGAAGAACATACAGATTTAAGAGATCTTGGGAATAAAGCCTTCACTTCTATCAAAGTCATATCTTCTCTAAAGAAACCAAGATCCAAAGGAATATATGTATTTTTCATCCACATACATCTTTTATTTTCATTCTTCCAAATAAATAACATTCCATCTGATTCTGATAAATTTTTTCTATACATAAGGCCTTTAGATTTCTCTCTTTGAGAAATAGCTAATTCTACGCATAAATTTACTTTCTCAATAGAAATGGAACTGCATTGCTTATCTACACTTGTTAGAGCTGAAGACGCAAATAAAAAAAGAAAAAGTAAATTAAACAATTAAAGATTTTAAATTTGAGATTGTTTCTTTGTAATCTTTTGTATTAAAAATAGCTGATCCCGCTACAAAAGTATCAGCACCAGCTTTAGAAATCTCTGAAATATTTTCTTTTGAAATACCTCCATCAACTTCTAATCTAATTTCTTTATCTAAAGAGTCTATTTTCTTTCTAAGCTTTTTAATTTTTGGAAGTGTTGAGTCTATGAATTTTTGTCCCCCAAATCCTGGATTAACACTCATTAGCAAAACCAAGTCTAATTCGGGCAAGATTGAATTTATAGAACTTAAAGGCGTAGCTGGATTAAGAACCATGCCAGCTTGTAAATTATAGTTTTTTATAGTTTGAACACATTTATGAATATGTTCGGTAGATTCCGGATGAAAACTTATAACTGACGCACCTGCTTCCGCAAAATCATCAATCAGCCTTTCCACAGGCTTAACCATCAGATGAACGTCGATTGGAGCTTTTATTCCAAAATCAATTAATGACTTACATACCATAGGGCCAATTGTTAAATTGGGTACATAGTGATTATCCATTACATCAAAGTGAACCCAATCAGCACCAGCTGATAAAACAGCCTCGACCTCTTTGCCAAGCTGGGAAAAATCTGCAGACAGAATCGAGGGAGCTATTACATTCTTTTGTTTTGCCATAACGGAAGTTTACTATTCGACTAGTAAGGCGTCTAACAAGTTCATCTCTTTTCTTGAGTTCAAATTTACTAAATCACCTGAATATATTTCTCCTGTAACTTCCTTTTGTTTTACATGCTTTTGAAGTAAATCAGTCCACAAATCACAATAATCCTCTTTTAATTCATTTAAAATTTTTGGGTTTATCACTGCAATACCTGAATAAGTAAGATTATTTTTTGTTTTTGAATTTTTTACGATTCCGGCTTCAAGATATGCATCTTTTGCTTTTTCATCTTTAATAAAAATTAAGTGAGCTGCTTTTTTTAATTTAAAATTTAAAAATTTTTCAAAAGGATAATCACACCAAAGGTCTCCGCTTATAAGCAAAAAAGGGTCTTTTTGAATAAATCTTTTAGCTTTTATTAAAGCTCCACCTGTACCCTTTATCTCCTCCTCATGAGAATAATTAATTTTTAAACCATATTTTTCTCCCTTACCGACTGATCTTATTATTTTATTTGCTAGATAATGAGTATTTATGATCACATTTTTAAATCCTGCTTTTTGAATTTTCTTTAGATTCCAATAAATCAGAGGTTTGTTTTTAATTTTAATTAATGGTTTAGGTAATTTTTCTGTAAAAGGCCTAAGTCTTTTTCCGAAGCCGGCTGCCAATATAAATACTTTCATAATGTTTTTAGTCTTTGTTCTAAAATCGGTATTAAGTTTTTAAACAAATCTTTATATTTTTTTGTTTCAACATATTCTGATGAAGTGTTCATTAAATACTTAAGAATGGTTTTAAAATCTTTTAATCTTTCTGATCTTTTTAGCTCTAGAAAAACTTGAGATAGTTTTCCTAATATTCTTGTCTGTCTTTGAAGGCTTGCAAAATCAATCATCCTTTTAACGTCTGTAGACTTAAGCGAGGCTCTTTTAACGACTTGAGAATTTTCTACATAAAAGTCTAGCCAATTAGTTATTTCTTCAATAGTCCACTCTCTATAAAGATCTTTAAATAGGGAAGCCAAATCTATTCCTAGGGGTCCTATCAAAGCATCTTGAAAGTCTATTACACCGATTTTTTCTTTCGACAATGCCATTAGATTTCTTGTTTCAAAATCATAATGGTTGATGACTTGAGGATGATCTTTAAGTTCAGAAATTAATATCGAATAAAATTCATCAATTTCATCTTTTAGGTCTTCAAGCTCAGGTACTTCCAGAAATTCTTCTAAAAAGAATTTTTTAAATAAATTTAAATTATTTTCTGTAATGTTTTCAAAGTTAGAGAAGATATTTTTATCTAATTCTATAATTTCAATTTTATGAATTTGTTCTAGAGCCAATTTGATTAATTCATTTGAATTTTTTTTATTCAAATAAAATTGCAAAACGTCGTCACCAAAATCTTCAACGATTAAATGTCCTAGGGCTTCATTTTTATGATAGATATCTGGCACATTTACATTTGCCTTTTTAAATATTTTTGCTTTAGTGTAAAAAGACTCAATACTCTCATCTATTCCTTCTGGAACCACCATTAATATTGAGTTTTTATCATTAAAAGGAATTCGGAAAAACGTCCTTTGACTGGATTCTACTCGAAGCTTTTCACCTTTAGACAGAATGTCTGCTTCAGATAAGCCAATACTTTCTGATATCCAGCTTAAGGATTCAGCAGAAATATCACTTAGCTGAATCAAAATTTTTAGGAGTCTATCGCTGCTTGAGGAGGAGGAATATCATCTGGCACAAAAAAGTCTGGAGCTAATTGAGCAAAAGGTACCTCAGCATATTTTGAGAAATCATTTACTCCATTATCTGCTAGCAAATTATCATCAATACAAAAGTTGCCCGTGAAATCTTTTGATTTTTTTGTAAGAATTACATAGGCTGCATCAGCCATAATTTCTGGAGTCCTAGAGACTTTTACTGTTTCATCTCCACCAAGAATATTTTTTACTGCAGCTGTTGCAATAGCTGTTCTGGGCCATAAAGCATTTACAGCAACACCTTGTTCTTTGAATTCTTCAGCCATTCCTAAAACACAAAGACTCATCCCAAATTTGGCTATCGAATAAGCCACGCTATTTGCAAACCATTTAGGATTCATATCCAAGGGTGGAGACAGATTCAAAATATGTGGATTTTCAGCCTTAAGTAAAAAAGGAAGACATTTTTTCGATGTTAAAAAAGTTCCCCGTGCATTTATTTGATTCATCAAATCATATCTTTTCATGTCAGTTTGCAGGGTATTCGTCAATTGAATTGCACTTGCATTATTTACACATATGTCAATTCCACCGAAATGATCGGCACCCTTATTTACAGCATCTTCCAATTGATCCTCAAACCTAACATCACATAAAACAGGAAAAGCTTTTCCTCCAGCTTCTTCAATTTCATTAGCAGCTGTATAAATTGTTCCAGGAAGCTTTGGGTGAGGTTCTGCGGTTTTAGCTGCCAAAATGACATTTGCTCCGTCTTGAGCTGCTCTTTTTGCAATTGCAAGACCAATTCCTCTTGAAGCTCCTGAAATAAATAAGGTTTTGTTTGTTAAGTTGCTCATAATCTTTCCTTAAAATATTCATTTTAAACAGAATTTAATTTCTGTATATCTCTAAAATTAAATTTTATAAAAGGTTAAAATAATATTGTTGAAAAATATATTTAATCTTCTTTCTTTTATTGCCCTTTTTAATGGAAATTTATTTTCTGCAAATATTCAATTTGAGGCAGACAAAACTTCCTTAGACTCAAAAAAAGAGTCTTTAATACTTGAGGGAAACGTGTCTCTAAACTACGAGAAACTTTTATTTAAAGCGGATAAGGTAAGTCTAGATAGAAAAAACAAGGTTTTTTTTAGTGAAAAAATAAGTTTTTCTTCCTTGGATAAATTTCTTTATGGTGAAACAAAGTTTGTAAGGATTACAGATGAAGAAACAATTTTGAAAAGTGTCGAATTTTCAAGCTGTCCATGTAAAGACAAGATTTGGTGGATTGAATCTGAAGAACTGTCTTTTCTCAATAGCGAGAATGTACTAAAAACAAAAAAAAGTAAATTAATCGTTCAGGGTAAAACTTTGGCTTATCTGAATAATGCTAAATTTCCCATTAGCGCTGAAAGAAAAAGTGGAATTCTTATCCCAGAAATTTCAATAAACGAAAGATCAGGGTTAGATATTAAGCTCCCCATATACCTGAATCTCAAGGAAAATATTGATTTAACTCTAGAGCCTAGATTAATTACGCAACGAGGTTATGGCTTAACTAATCAACTAAGATATCTGGGTAAAAATTATGAAGGATATTTCAATTCTTCTTTCTTAGTAGATGATGAATCTTCATTTAGGACTCTTGAATCAGATGATTTGAGATGGTCTTACGAATATTTTCATGAGCAGAAGTTTGGAGACTCAGTTTTTTTAAATCTAGAAACTTCCTCATCTGGAGACCCTTTTTATTTGTCTGACCTAGGAAGCTTTCTGAGTGGCTTATCGAGAACTTATATTTTGCCTCAAAAAATTTATCTCAATTATTTTAAAAACAACTTAAATATTCGTGCAGATATAAATTCTTTTAAACTTACTAATCCTTTAGCCAAAAATCAGTTTCAGAGGCTACCAGGATTTAAATTGAATTATTTTCTAAATGAAAATAATTTCAACTTTCACTTTGATATTGATTTAGCGTTTTTTAGAAAAGGAGGTTCATTTAGAAATGACGATAAGCAAAATTTAAAGAGATTGTTTATAACACCAAAAATTTCACATGCTATTTCTGTTAATAATTATTTTTTAGAAACCTCTTTATTGATAAATCATGTTTTTCAAGATTTTGACGATGTAACTAATGAAGAATTTTTACCAACATTAAAATTAAATCAATCTTTAAAGTTCTTGAAAAAAAATGCAACAGAAAAATTATTTGTTGAGCCATTTTTAAATCTTACTATTTCAGATAGTAAAAAAATTATTAATAAAGTAAAAGTTGACTCAGGACTGCGGCTTTCATCGATGAACGAAAAACAAAAATTTGGTGATTTTTATCTCAGTTATCAAAGAGATATAAATTTTGGAACTAAATTATCATTTTATGATGGCAATAAAAATAAAATAGTTTTCAAGATTTCAAAACTCTATACAAAAGGACAAAAAAAACTGTTTTATGAGAACCTAAGATTCGACTTACCAGAACCTTTTGTGATCGATTTAGATTATAGATTAAATAAGAATATTCATTACAACTCGAGCCTATCTGTTGATGATAAATATGATTACAGCTCTTTTAAAAATGCTTTAAAAATCAATCATGACAAGTACAAGATTTCATTAGGTCATTATCTCATTAAAAATATCAGTATTTTTAATTTAAAAAACAACTTACAAAATTTAGAGAAAATAAATTCTTTGGAATTTACAACTTCTCTGAATTTCTCCAAAAACTGGAGCGGAGGAGTAAAAATTATCAATGACTTGGAGAAGAAGAAAAATATTACTAATGTATTTTCTATAGATTATGAAAATGATGGATTGATTGTTGGAATTGCTTATATGAAATCTTTAGAGCCTGATTGGGTTAGTATTTTGGAAAATAACTCCTTTAAAGATTATCATAAAGATAGGTTAAGATTATTTTTTGAACTTAAAGGACTTGGCTCAATTGGGAGGCCAAAAGAAGATTACTTAAAAAGAAGAGGACTATGAAATTTTATATTTTACTACTAATTATTTTTGCAAAATTTATTTATTCAAATATAAATTTTCTAGACCAAATTGCTGTAATTGTTGATGAAGGTATCATCATGGAATCTGAAGTTAATATAGCCCTGGAAAACACAATCAAGAATTTTCAAGATAATGATGAAATGCTTCCTCCAAAGGAAATTTTATTCGACAGAGTAGTGGAAAAATTGATCATGGATGAAATACTTCTTCAAAAGGCAGAAAGATTTGGAATAAGAATTAGTGATCAGGAGCTAAATGAAGCGCTTAATGCTTTTGCTAAACAAGACGGATTATCTCTTCAAGAATTGAAAACAAAAATAGAAGAAGAAGAAAATTCGTTCAAACAATTCAGAGAGGCGATAAAGCAAGAGATGATTTTAAGAAGAGTCCAATCTGGCTTGGTTAGGCCAAAAGTTTTAATTTCAGAAAAAGAAATAAAAAACTATATTAATTCTGCTGAAGGACAGAAACTTATTTCTATTGAATATAAAATAAATCAAATTCTCATTGAAGATGTTAAAAATGAAGAAATTAATTCAGAAGTTGTAAATAGCATTTTAGATGAAATTTCTGAAGGCTTATCTTTTTCTGAAGCCACCAAAAAATACTCAAAGCTTTATGGTTCAGAAAATGATGGAAATCTGGGTTGGAGGTTCAAATCACAAATTCCAACTTTATTCGTTGATCACTTAGATAAGTTAGAAAAAAATGAGGTTTATGGACCTATCAAGAGTGGTGCAGGCATCCATATAATTCAGCTTGAAGATTTAAGAGGAGATACTATTCAAACAGAGTCTCAAACTTTGGTGCAACATGTGTTAATTACAGAATCTGAAATTAGAAGCGAAAAGCAAGCAAAAGACTTAATTAATGAAATTTTTGAAAGGCTTAACAAAGGCGAAGAATTCAATCTCTTAGCGAGAGTTTATTCAGATGACCCTGGATCTAAACTCGATGGAGGAAAACTTGATTGGGCTCCTAAAGGCGTTTATGACAAAAAATTTGAAGAGGTCATGATCAATTCAAAAATAAACAGTATAAGCAAGCCTTTCAAAAGTGCTTTTGGGTGGCATATATTAAAGGTTTTAGATAGGAGAGATAAAAATATTTCTGAAGATCTTTTGAGGGATAAAGCCTATAGAATTTTGTTTCAAAGAAAATACAGAGAACAATTACAAAATACACTTGAAGAAATTAGGTCTGAAGCATTTGTTGATATCAAAATCTCTGCATCATGAGTAAGATTTTTATCTCGCCTGGCGACCCTGCCGGCATCGGTCCCGAAATCACTTTAAAAGCATTAGAAAAAAATAAAAAAATTCAAAATAAATTTGTACTGGCAGGCGATAGAGATTTTTTTGAAAATATAATAATTACAAATAATATTGACCTGAATTTGATTGAAGAAGACTCTAGAGAAACTGGAGTTATTCTCAAACATTTTCCTTTAAAAAATAAAGTAGTGCTTGGACATCCAGACATTGCTAATGCCAATTACATTATAGATATACTTTCATACGGTTCTTTAGGCTGCCTAAATAATAATTTTAAGGGTCTTATTACCGGACCTGTTAATAAAGAACTGATTAATCAATCTGGCTATGAATTTTCAGGTCATACTGAGTTTTTATCAGATATTTCTAACATTAAAAAAGTTGTTATGCTTTTGATGAATAAAAAGCTAAAGGTTGCTCTTCTTACAACCCATATTCCTTTGTCTGAAGTCCCATCCAAAATAACTAAAAAAAACTTAGATGAAACTATTTCAATTATTTCAAAGGAACTTGAATCAAATTGGAAAATTTCAAACCCATCAATTTGTTTATTAGGCCTAAATCCACATGCTGGCGAAGGTGGTTTTATAGGTCATGAGGAAGAAGAAATTTTGAAGCCCTTCGTAAATTCCTCGAACAAAAACGTTCATGGTCCTATTTCTGCAGATACTGCTTTTATTGAAAAAAATATTAAAAAATACGATGTCTTTTTGGCAATGTACCATGATCAAGGGCTTCCTGTGATTAAGTCAATGGAGTTTGGAAATACTCTAAATATTACCCTTGGATTACCTTTTCCAAGAATTTCAGTCGACCATGGAACAGCATATGAAATTGCAGGTAAGAATAAATCTGACTTTTCAAGTATGGATCATGCTTTGAAAACTTCTATTTCTCTTCTCTAGAAATGTACCCAAAAAAAAGATTTGGACAAAATTTCTTAACTGATAAAAAAGTTCTTGAAGATATAGTTAAACTTATAAATATCTCATTTGAAGATAAGATTTTAGAAATTGGACCAGGAAGGGGTGATCTGTCGGAAAATATTATTAATTGCTGCAATTCTTACTATGCAGTGGAAATAGATCATGACTTATTTAATCTTCTAAAGAATAAATTTCCTGAAAATAAAAAATCTTTCATTAATGCAGACTTATTAAAGCTCAACCCAAGAGAAATTATTCCTGATGGTAGTTTCAGATTAGTTGGCAATATTCCATATAATATTTCTAGCCCAATTCTAGATTGGTGTGAAAAAAACTATGAGAAAATTTCTGACATGCACTTCATGCTTCAAAAAGAATTTGCACTGAGATGTTCTGGAAATGAAAACACCTCTTCGTATGGACGCTTAAGCGTTATATGTAAGTACTTATATGAAATAGAAATTTTAAAAGAAGTTTCAAAAGTTTTTTTTAATCCCCAGCCAAAAGTAGATAGTCTGTTTGTACGCTTTTACCCAAAATTTGCAAAGGTTAACGAAAAAGAATTGCAAAATCTAAAAAAAGTAACAAGAGCTTTATTCAATAAGAAAAGAAAAAAAATATCTAATTCATTGAAAGACATAATGAAAGAGGATGATATTAAAAAAATAGATTTGAATCTGAATTTAAGACCAGACGAGCTTTCTCTAGATGACTTTCTTAGGATATCTAACTTAGTATAAAAATATGTCCAATTATGCCGTAGGAGATATTCAAGGATGCTTTGCAGAGTTCAAAGAGGGTTTAAAATTAATCAATTTTGATAAATCCAAAGATTTTTTATGGATAGCAGGGGACTTGATAAACAAAGGGCCCGACTCATTGAAAGTCTTGAAACACATAATTGCAATAAAAGACTCAGTTCATATTGTTTTGGGCAATCATGATTTACATTATTTAAACTGTTTTTATAATAATTTAAAACTTGATGATAATGATACTTTTAAACCTCTTATACATGATGAAAGAGCAAACGAAATGGCTAATTTTCTTCTCAATCAGAATTTTGTTTTTTCAAAAAAAATTCAAACCAAAAAAAAGGTTATAAATGTAGGCATGGTCCATGCGGGAATTCCAAGAGATATGTCTCTAAAAAAAGCCGAGATTTTATCAAAGTTAAATAGCTTAAAGCTTAAAAATAATCCAAAAAAAAATTTGCAAGCTATTTTCAAGAATAACGGTAGGATTTTTCATCAAAATTCTTTTTTAGGTTCAATAAACTTTTTTACTAGGGTTAGGGTCATAAATAAAAGAGGTTTGCCTGATTTTTCTTACAAAGGAGGAATAAAAAATATTGCTTCTGGTTTAGCTCCTTGGTTTAGTAAAAAAAATAAAGTGATGAATAGCCTTGATTATCTTGTTTTTGGTCATTGGGCCGCTTTGGAGGGCAAAACAAATATACCTAATATCAAAGCACTTGATACTGGATGTTGTTGGGGAAAGGAACTAACCTTTTTAAGATTAGAAGATGATAAAAAATTTGTTATAAAAAGCAGACAAAAATGAAAGTTTTTTTAGTAGGAGGAGCGATTAGAGACGATCTATTAGGTCTACCGTTTGAAGAGAAAGACTGGGTTGTTGTTAATTCTTCTCATCAAGAAATGATAAAAAAAGGATTTAAACAAGTAGGAAAAAATTTTCCTGTTTATTTACACCCAGAAACTAAAGAAGAATATGCTCTAGCTAGAAAAGAAATCAAAACGGGAAAAGGACACAAAAGTTTTGCTTTTGATACTAATATTAAAATTTCGCTTAAAGAAGATTTAAAAAGAAGAGACATAACAATTAATGCTATCGCAAAAGATAAGTTGGGCAATTTTTTTGATCCCTACAAAGGAATTGATGACATAAAACAAAGGAAGATAAGAATAGTCTCGAAAGCTTTTTCCGAAGATCCTTTAAGACTTTTTAGAGTTGCAAGATTTAAAACAAAACTAGCAAACTTAAACTTCTCTTTAACTGCAGATACTTTAAAAGTTTTGAAGAAAATGTCTTCAGAAAAAGAAATTGATTTTCTTTCTGGAGAGAGAATTTGGGATGAAACTCAAAAAGCTCTTAGCTATGAAAATTCTAGTATTTACTTTTCGACCTTAAAAAAAGTAGAAGCCCTTAAATACTTTCAGGGATTAGATGCAGTATATTCAAAGAACCTAAGATACTTAAAAAAACTTGATGCAAAAAGTAACATGGTCTCAGAAAAGTGGGCCATCATTAATCTCTCGTCGGAAGAAGCAGATGTACTAGAAAGAAAAATCAAAGTTCCAAAAAAAATTACTAATTTTAGAAAGACTTTAAATGAAGTATTCCAACTAATTAAAAAAAATAAGCTAGATGGAGAGAAGATTCTATCAACTTTAAATTCATTGAATTTTTTTAGAAATGACATCTACCTCATTGATGCATTGAATTTGCTAAAAGAAACAAAAATAGTTAATGATGAAAAGCTTTCAAATTGGAAAGTTCTGATTAATAAACTTAAAAAAGTTAAAATCAAATCTAGTGGTCTTGCGCCTGTTGATATAAAAGAAAAACTACTTCAAAAAAGATTAAAGATAATAATGAGTCATAAAAATGTCTAATAAAAATGTTTTAGTAACTGGCGGAGCTATAAGAATTGGAAAAGATATTTGTCAGAGAATGCATCAAATGGGCTTCAATGTTATTTGTCATTACAATAAATCTGAAGCTGAAGCAGAAAAACTAAAATCTGAGTTAAACAAAATAAGAAAAAACAGTTGTGAGATTTATTGCTTGGATCTAAACGATCACCACCAAGTTAAAGATCTAACAAAAACAATTGAAGATAATTATAAAACTTTAGACGTCTTAGTTAACAATGCCTCTTCATTTTTTAAGACAGATTTATCAAACCATGAGAATACTGACTGGGACAATTTAATGAACTCGAATTTAAGAGGTCCTTTTTTATTAAGTAGATATTTTAAAAATATGCTCTCTAAAAGTAGAGGATCTATCATTAATATTTCTGACGCTATGGTCAATAGAGGTATGAAGGATTACGTAATTTATTCAATGGCAAAAGCAGGACTTGAAAATTTAACTAAAACGCTTTCAAGAGAACTTGCTCCTAATGTAAGAGTAAATGCAGTCGCGCCAGGTGCTATTCTCCTTCCATCAGATGGGTCGTCACAAGAAAGCGAGTTATTAAATGAAATTCCTTTAAATCGAATAGGAACAGAAAGAGATATCTCTGAGGCAGTCATTGGCTTAACAAAATTTTCTTATGTAACCGGTCAAATTTTAAAAATTGATGGCGGCCGATCTTTAAATTGATGTATATTTACTTTCTTTAAAAAAACTATGACAAGTAAGTTTAAGGGAGAATATTCAGGTACGAAAAGCGTATCTGAAAGGCATCAGATACAACAAAACGATCTACAAAATTACCTTAATGAAAAGCTAGATGGATTTGGACAAATATCTTCAATAGAGGAATTTGTAGGAGGTCAATCTAACCCAACTTATTTAATAAAAACTAAAAATAAGTCATATGTTTTAAGAAGAAAACCGCCAGGAAAACTCTTAAAGTCAGCCCATGCAGTTGATCGTGAATATAGAGTAATTGCTGCTTTAAACTTAACAGATGTTCCTGTCCCAAAAGCCTATTTGCACTGTGAAGACGAGACGGTAATTGGAACAGAATTTTTCTTAATGGGTTTTGTTGATGGCGAGGTAATGTGGGAACCTCATATACCCCAAGCTTCAAATGAAGAAAGACAAAAGATATATCATTCTATGAATCACACCATTGCAAAGCTTCACAGTGTAGATTATGAAAGTATCGGCCTGGAATCTTTTGGAAAGCCTGGAAATTATGTTGGAAGGCAAGTGGCGCGATGGTCTAAACAATATGTTGCATCAGAAACTAGAGAGATAAGCTCCATGAATAATTTAATGGAGTGGCTTCCAAAAAACCTTCCTGCTGAAAAAGCAACAAAGTTAGTACATGGTGATTTTAGCTTAAGTAATGTCATGATTGATTTAGACACTTTCAAAATATGTGCAATTTTAGATTGGGAGCTTTCAACGCTTGGAGATCCAGCTGCAGATTTTAGCTATCATTGCATTCAATATAAGCTGAACCCAGTTTTATCTGATGAAAAACAATGCAAAAATTTAGGCATACCATCTGAAAAAGAATATTTAGCAATGTATGAAGAAAAAACAGGCTATCAAATTTCGAAGGAGTGGAATTTATACATGGGTTTTAATCTATTTAAGTTAGCAGCTATTAGCCAAGGCATAATGGGCAGAGTAAGAGATGGAACTGCAGCAGGCAAGAATGCAGATTCTTTTGGTGAAAATGCCATTATGATGGCTGATGCTGCTTGGAAATTAATCAACGAGTGAGGTAAATATGTCAAAAATAAAAATGCCGATAGAAAAAAGTCATATTATGATGTTTGCAAGATCTATTGGGGATCCAAATCCTAAATATTATGAAGATGATGATGAAAAAGTAATCGCCCCCCCAACGTTTATCCAATCTAGTGCGCAATATGATCCAGATTATTTTTTAAGACCAAAAATCGGGGGTGATAATTGGTTTGGTTCTGGTAAAGAGGCTACTGGAATGAAATCTTCTGGATCAGGTTCTGGTGGAGGTGGCGCAGCGATGGGTCTTCATGCAGAACAACACTATGAGTATCATCAACCTCTGAAAGTTGGCGATGTTATTTCAGCCGAGGTTAAACCAGGAAAATCATGGGAAAAAGAAAGTAAAAGAGCTGGTAAGTTAAAATTTAGCGAAAGTGTAACTGAATACAGAAATCAAGATGGTGAGCTAATCATTACTGCTACTTCTGTTGGAGTAGTTACTGAAAAACCGGTTGAAAATTAGGAGAAAAATATGTTGAAGAAAAATGAAATTAAAATCGGGGATACGCACTCTGAAAAGATCGTAGAAGATTTAAAGAGAACACAAATCGTTCAATATGCAGGAGCTTCTGGGGACTATAATCCTTTGCATTCTGACGATAAGTTTACAAAAGAAATTGCTGGCTATCCGGGAGTGTTTGCTCATGGAATGTTATCAATGGGAATGACTGGAAAAATGCTTACTAATTTTGTTGGTGATGGAACGTTAAAAAAGTACGGGGTTCGTTTTACTAATCAAGTTTGGCCCGGAGACTCTCTGGAAAGCACTGCAACAATTGTCGATATAAAGGAAGAAGATGGAGAAACTCTAGTTGAGATATCGATAGAAACAAAAAATCAAGATGGAGCAACTGTCATAACAGGCTCGGCTATTGCAAAAGTAGATTAAACAGATAGCTAAGTGAATAATTCTTCAATTCCAGAAGTTGGTGGGCGTAGCGCAAAGTTTGCATTAATTTTACTCGTAATTGTTTATGTTTTTAACTTCATAGACAGGCAAATATTAACTATTCTTGCTGAAGACTTAAAAGCGGATTTAAATATCTCTGACAGTGATATTGGATTCTTATATGGAACTGCCTTTGCAGTTTTTTACTCAGTCGTCGGGATTCCAATGGGAAAACTGGCAGATACTTGGAACAGAAAAAATTTAATAAGTTTAGGTTTGGCTTTTTGGAGCTTGATGACATTTTTATCAGGAACTGCGAAGTCCTTTTTATCATTATCAATTTATAGATTTGGTGTTGGAATTGGTGAGTCCAGTGCATCTCCAGCGTCATATTCACTTTTGTCAGACTATTTCTCGCCAAAAGTAAGGGCTACAGTATTATCAATATATGCAAGCGGACTCTATATAGGTTCTGGAATAGGTATATTTATTGGTGGGCTTATAGTAGATAACTGGAATGATGCCTTTCCCATAATATCCGAAGCTCCTTTTGGGTTAAAAGGATGGCAAGTGGCTTTTATGGCTGTTGGTCTCCCCGGGATTCTATTGGCATTGATAACATGGCAAATAAAGGAACCGCCTAGAGGTTTGAGTGAAGGCTTAACAGAAATCAAAAAAGAAAATCCTCTCAAGGCTGCCTTTGGAGAACTCATAGGATTAACTCCAATTGGACTTCTTCAATCTGAAAATGCATCAAAAGAATTTATAAGAAATTTTGCTTTGCTAATTTTTGTTTTATCTGGTGCTTATTGGCTAATTCAAGCAACTGGAGATTATTTACAGTGGATTGCCTTCGGAATTGGTTTTTATATTGTATGTAACTGGATTCAAGGTCTAAGAATTCGAGATAAAGTAGCTTTTGAGTTGATGTTTAAGAGTAAAGCACTATTACTTGGTTTATTAGCTTTTCCTTTTATAACTTTCGTTACCTATGCGTTAGGTGCATTTGGTCCTGCTTTTTACATAAGAAATTTTGGTATGACAGCTTCTGAAGTCGGAATTATTTATGGTTTGATTACTGCTTTTGGTTCCATGGTAGGAGTAATTGGGGGTGGTTTTGTTGGAGATAAACTTAGAGAAAAATACATAAATGGAAAACTCTATTTGATAATAGCATCCGCCTTAGGAACTGCAATTACAGGTTTAGGATTTTTATACTCTCCAGAGGCTAATGCGTCTTTTACATGGAAGTTTTTCTATCATATTTCTTCAACTGCTTGGTTAGGCTGTGCCGCTTCAACAGTTACTGAGCTTGTTTTACCTAGATTAAGGGCTGTAGCTAGTGCATTTTTTATTTTAATGCTTAGTATGGGCGGATTAGCTCTTGGACCATACTTGACAGGTATGTTGAGTGATATTTATACATTTCAATTTCTTGCTGAAGGTATGGATAAGTCAATGGCCGAGGCAATTGGTTTGAAACAAGCGCTTGCACAATCCTTGATAGTCTTATTAGTACCAGTGCTTTTATTAAGTTTTGCGTGTAGATTTTTGAAAAAAGATGAAGAAAATCTTTTTGAAAAAGCAAGAAATCTAGGCGAAGCTATCTGACATCTTTTGCCAAATTTTTAAGATTGTTTTCAGATGTTTTGGGTGAACCAAATCCGGTGCAATTTCAGCTAAAGGTTCAAGAACAAATGAGTAAAGATCAATGTCTGTATGAGGTATATCTTTTCCTAAAACCTTCCCAACATAGTTTCCGTAAAGCAACAAATCAATATCTATTTCCCTCTCAGAAAATTTTTCAGCCCTTTCCTTTCTTCCAATTTTTTTTTCTATATTTTTCAAAGTCATAATAACTGTTTCCGGCGAGTCTTCAGTTTCATAGTAAATCACTTGATTTAAAAAATCTTTGCCTACAAAACCTTCTGATTTTGTTTTGTAAATTTTCGATTCTTTTTTGGGTTTATACTTGACGCTTAACAACTCTTTTGCTTTTTCTAGATTTTCCTCTGGTTTAATATTACTACCAAGGCTTAGATATATTTCTGGCATTATCTCGAACGAATAATTGTAAGCCCTACTTCTTTTGATCCACGAAGCGCACCAGGCTTAGAAACAGAAAGAGATAAATTCAAAACCCTTTCATCTTGCAGGATAATTTTTGAAACGTTTTCTGCAAGAGTTTCAATTAGCTGAAAAGACGATTTCTCTACAAATTTAATAATTTTCTTTGACGTGTTTTTATAATCAAAAGTGTCTTCTATATTGTCTGATTTAAAGGCTTTATCGATATCGACTTCTAATTCAAAAGATATTTTTATGAGTTGCTTAACCTCTCTTTCCCAATCAAAAATCCCAATAATGGCTTCAATTTCTAAATCTCTTACGAAAATCTTATTTGACATTTTCTAAACTCCATCTTGGTGCAACATCAATTCTAAAGTCTTTGGATTGATTTGTAATTTTTTGGAAACCCGCAAAGGCAATCATCAAGCCATTATCGGTACAATGTTTTTGATCTGGATAATAAAGATTTATTGCTCCTTTATGTTTTTCTAATTCATTTCTTAGGTATTTATTAGCAGCAACGCCTCCCGATAGAACAAGAAATTTGCTTTCCTCAATTTCACATGCTTTGAGAGATTTTCTAATCAAACAATCAATTGCAGCATTTTGAAATTCAAAAGCAATATCGTTTACAGCATCGTCTGATAAGTCTTCTTTTTCAGACAATTCATTTACTTTATAGAGTACGGAAGTTTTTAAACCGCTAAAACTAAAGTTTAAATCCTTGGAGTCAATCATGGGACGAGGAAAAGAAAAATTATGTTTTCCTTTTGCCAGTAAAGCTCTTCTTTCAATTTCCGGTCCGCCTGGATAGCCCAATTTCAATAATTTTGCTGTTTTGTCAAAAGCCTCTCCAACTGCATCATCTTTTGTCTGACCTATTACGTTATATTCATTGGGAGATAAAACTTTTACTATTAAGGTATGTCCTCCCGAAACTAGCAAACTAACAAAAGGGTATGGTAATTTGTCAGCTTCGTACTTTGCCATTAATAAATGTGCTTCCATATGATGTACTGGGATCACAGGAATATCTAAGGCATATGACAAAGAGTTAGCAAAACCTGCTCCAACCATCAAAGGACCTCTCAAGCCAGGGCCATTGGTAAAAGCAATTGCATCAATCTCCCTCATTTCAAGACATGACTCCTTCATTGTATTTTTTAATAAAGGTAAGAGTCGATTAATGTGATCTCTAGCTGCTAACTCTGGTACTACTCCTCCATATAGGTTGTGTTTTTCTGCCTGACTATAAAGAGCTTCAAATAAAATACGATTGGCTTTACCGTCATATAAAGCAATTCCAGTCTCATCGCATGAAGTCTCTATCCCCAATATTTTCATTTAAATTAAAAGTTATTTTGCAAAATATCTTAA
>CEUJ01020593.1_pt1 | contig 19919 bp, 19 predicted proteins | sample 361531 | NCBI WGS metagenome assembly CEUJ01 (sample SAMEA2622842, study PRJEB7988) | marine metagenome | biome: marine biome (ENVO:00000447); feature: marine epipelagic mixed layer (ENVO:xxxxxxxxx); material: "saline water (ENVO:00002010), including plankton (ENVO:xxxxxxxx)" | depth 140 m | reverse complement strand
GACAAAATAAAATTGTCTATTTTAAGATAAATGATAAAAAAAAATGTATTAATTTTTGGTTCAACTGGTCAAATTGGTCGTCATTTAATAAGAAAACTCACTAAAAATAATTATAAGGTCATTTGTCAAACAAGAAACTCACATAAAGCAATATTTCTTAAAACTAGTGGTTCAATAGGTTATATAGAAATTAAAGAGGCAAATATTTTTGATATTAGCAAATTAGAGGAATTAATTGATAGCTCAGATATCTGCGTAAATTTAATTGGCATTTTATACCAAGACAAAATAAATACTTTCAAAAGGATACATTCTGATTTTCCCGAAATATTAGCTAAAATTTGCGAAAAAAAAAATAAAAATTTAATTCATATTTCTGCACTTGGATTAGAAAATATTAAAGACTCTGATTATGCAAAGTCAAAGATTTTGGGAGAGAATAGAATAAGACAAATATTGAAGACTGCAACAATAATAAAACCATCTGTTGTTTTCTCAGTTGATGACTCATTTACAACAAAATTTATGGGCATGCTTAGCTTATTCCCAGCTTTTCCTCTTTATTACAAAGGATCAACATTATTTACACCCATACATGCAACCGATATTGCAGATTTAATATATTTTGTTATCAAAAATAATTTACTCGCAAAAGACATCGAAGCAATTGGTACAAAAGAAATTAGTTTTAAGGAAATTCTAAAAATTCTAGCAAAAAGTATTAACAAACAAAGATTATTTATTCCATTACCATATCCACTTGCAAGACTTTCTGCATCTATATTACAATTATTTCCAAAACCATTGTTAACAATTGACCAACTCAAATTGCTTAAGTATAATAATATTAAGACAAAAGGTGGTATGACAAATTTTGATATTGGTTGTCCGAGTAAAATAGATTTTGAGGAAGGTGTCAAAAAGTACTCTTATAATTGGACTGAAGGAGGTCAGTATTCTAAAGGTTCTGAGAAATAAATATGTTAACTAATTTAATTTTTATTTTAATTGCCTTTATATTATTGTTTGTACTTTATTTAGCAGTAAAAGCTATTACTAGAGGAGTTGAGGCTAAAAATGATCTCAAATCTGAGAATGAAATATTAGAAGACAATTCATCTAATTTATCGAGTGAAATAATCAAAATTAAAAAACTTTATGATGAAGGGATATTAAGTGATGAAGAGTATAAAAAAGCTAAAGATAAAGTTCTAAAAAAATAATTAAGCAGATTTAATTTTTTTTTCTATAAATTGAGGCACCTCATCTTTATCAATAATATCTTCTTTTTTTCCTTTTGGTTGAAAAACCATCATTAAATGTAAAGGACAGTAAGAAAATTTTCCAACAGTCTTTCTTCCACAAAAAGAAAAGTCTGGTTTATCGGGGTCTGATTCTGCGTATTTACAATTTTCATCTGTTAGCTGTTCTAAGGAAAGATTTTTCGCTGGTTCAAAGTTTTTGTCCAATAAAAGAGATTGAAATCTCTGTTTTCGTGTTCTCTTTCCTTTTGTCAAATCATTTAATCTATCTTTATCAGTATTATTTTTAAATGATATTGAAGATCTTTTTTTTATTTTCGCCGATAGATTTAAACGATGGGCTTTCCCTATTACTGCATTACGTGTGACTCCACCTATTTTTTCAGCAAGTGCTGATGCAGTCATTTTTCCCCAGTTCTGTCTCAGAATTTCAATTTTATTATCATCCCAACTAGACATATTTTCCTATATTTTTAAATGTTAAGTACTACATTTAGTTAAATTTTTTTCTTTTTAACTATATGTAGTTGTCCATAATATTTACGTCAATACAAGCACTTTTTTTGATTTATTAACAACAGATCTGTTTTAAAAGATATTTATGTCTGAATTAGAAAACAAATACCAAATTGGTGTAAGAAGATTTAATATAAATTGGATAGGTATTGGCTCATTAATTTTGAAAGAAAATCTAAGATACCTAAGTGTAGCTGGACAAACAATTATAGGTCCAATAATAACCTCAATTCTATTTTTGGTAGTAATAAGTATGGCACTCGGAGATGAAAGATCAAATGTATTAGGAGTTGAATTTATATCATTTTTAGCACCAGGATTGATTGCAATGCAAATTATATCTCAAGCTTTTGCGCATTCTTCATCATCAATACTTATGGGTAAAATAATGGGTAATATTTTTGATTTAATAGGAGCACCTTTGTCTCCAGCAGAGGTGACATTATCAATTATATCAGCATCTATCTCGAGAGGAATAATAATTTGTTTTCTGTCAATTATAACTTTCTCTTTTTTTTTAGGAATAGAGGTTAAAAATTTTTATTTATTGGTAGTATATTTATTTCTCTCCACTTTTATTTTGGGCGCAGTAGGTTTTATAGCTGGATTATGGGCTGAAAAATTTGATAATATGGCTACTGTAACAAATTTTATTGTAATGCCCTTATCTTTTTTATCGGGAACTTTCTATTCTGTTGAGAGATTGCCAGAATTCTTAAAAATTCTTAGTTTTTATAATCCATTTTTTCATATGATAGATGGATTTAGATATGCATTTATATTAAACTTAGACGGATCAATTAAATTCGGGATTACTTACTTAGCTTTTATTGCAATTATAGTTTGGTTCATTTCTTATATTTTATATAAAAAGGGCTATAAAATAAAATCATAATTTATGAGTTTTTTAGCAAAAAATTATAATAGAAAAAATATTTCATTCAAATATGGAAAAGGTAGCTACCTTTACTCTTATGATGGAAAAAAATACCTCGATTTTGTTAGTGGAATTGCAGTAAATTCTTTAGGACATGCTCACCCAAAATTGATAAAAACAATAAATGATCAATCAAAAAAACTTTGGCATGTCTCTAATGCTTTTCAAATTCCAGAGGGAGAAAAATTAGCAAAAAAATTATGTCAAAAAACATTTGCCGATTATGTAATTTTTCAGAATAGTGGTGCAGAGGCAACCGAAGCTGCTATTAAAGTAGCAAGAAAATATTTTTACTCTATTGGTAAACCTAATAAAAATAATATATTATGTATCAAAAATTCTTTTCACGGTCGAACAATAGCTGCAATTTTTGCAAGTGGATCAAAAAAAATGACAGAGGGTTTTGGACCAAAAATACCAGGATTTTCATCTTTTAAATTTGGAGACCATAATTCCTTAAAAAAAAAAATTAATAATAATACTGCAGCAATTATGGTTGAACCAATTATGGGCGAAGGTGGAATTAAAGTTATACCTGATTGGTGTTTAAAAGAATTGAGAAAATTGTGTAATAAAAAAAAAATATTATTAATTTTAGACGAAGTGCAATGCGGAATTTCTAGATCAGGTGATTTTTTTGCTTTCGAGAGATCTAAAGTAAAACCAGACATCGTCCCAATTGCTAAGGGAATTGGGGGTGGATTTCCAATAGGTGCTGTATTGATGACCAAAAAGGTTGCAAGAAGTATGACGCCAGGCACACATGGTTCAACTTTTGGGGGGAACCCACTCGCGATGGCTATTGGAAATACTGTTCTTGACATAGTATCTAGTAAGAAATTTTTGAAAAACGTAAAAAATCTATCAAAATATTTTTATTCTAATTTAAATAAGATTAAGCAAAAGTATCCAAATGTTATAAAGGAAATAAGAGGCAGAGGTCTATTGATTGGTATTCAACTTCACAAAGATCAAACTGAATTTATAGAGAGATTGATGAATAACAAATTGTTAACTATACGTGCAGCAGAAAATGTAGTCCGAATTTTACCACCATTAAATGTCAAAAAAGAAGAAATCAATCAAGCTTTAAAAATTATAAATAAAGTTTGTTCAGAAATATAATAAAATGAATAATTTTATAAATATAAAAGATATTCCAAAAAAAGATTTGAGAAAAATCATAACTGATGCAAAAAAAAGAAAGGTTTTAAGAAAAAAATTGAACCATCTTGATACTGATAGAGCATCGCCGTTAAAAGGAAAATTGCTGATCCAAATGTTTGAAAAATCAAGCCTTAGAACAAGATTGAGTTTTTATTTGGCGATAAAACAGCTTGGAGGAACAGCATTAACATTGAGACCTGATGAACTTCATTTCGGGAGAGGAAGTGAGCCAATTTCCGATACAGCTAAAATATTAGGAACTTATGCTGATTTGTTTATGTTACGTACCGATAGCGAAAAAAAATTGGAACTTTTTAAAAAAAATTTAGATATTCCGTTAATTAACGGGCTAAGTCCAGACTCTCACCCAGCGCAAATATTATCAGATATTTTTACAATCGAAGAAATTAAAAAAAAAATGATTTCAAAATTAAATATATGTTGGATAGGAGACTCAAATAATGTGTTGAACAGTTTAATCGAAGCGTCGATTAAGTTTTCTTTTAATTTAAAAATTGCTTGTCCCAAAGAATATATGCCAAAAAAAAAATTAATGAAATGGGTAAAAAAAAATAATGGCAAAGTTTATTTATTCAATAACCCTTTAAGTGTTATAAAAAATTCAGATGTTTTGTTAACTGATAAAGTTATCTCTATGAATGATAGAGTGAACAAATCATATAAAATAAAAAAATTTAAAAAATTTAAGATTAACGATGATATTTTAAAATATGCAAAAAAAGATTTAATAATTTTACATTGTTTGCCTAGAGGAGATGAGATATCAGAAAATGTTTTTAACAGTGTTAGATCTAAGGTTTGGATACAAGCTTCAAACAGAGTACATGTTCAAAAATCAATTTTACTATATTGCTTAAATAAATTAAGGTAATGGCAATTGGACGTCTGAGCTCTCATTTAAATATAAAATTACACTTGCTCTGTCTTTATCATCTTTTAAACCAGCAAAACCCATTTTGTTTCCTTTTATCCAAGTTGCAGGCTTCAATAAGAACCCATTTAATTCCTTAAAATTCCACTGTTTTTCATAATCCAATAAAGCTTTGGAATATTTGTAATCACCCAGCTCTCCTGATTTACGTTGCATTACAGACCAAAGAGCTGGTCCAATTTTATTTTTTCCATCTTTATTTATGCTATGACAGGCAGCACATTTTTTGAAAACTTTTTTTCCATGTTCTACGTCTCCTAAAGACAAGAATGATGCCATATCAAGAGACACTGTTTCAGCAGAAGTAGCCTCTTTCGTTTGGACTTCTACTTTGTAAGCAACAACGTTTTCTTCAGTTTTAAAAACAACATCACTAATCTTTGCAATGCCGAACACCACAAGAAATACTATAACAATTGAAGTGATAATTTTTTGAAATTCGTATAACATTATTATTAAATGGATATATCATTAATTTAAAAAAAAAACTTAAATTTGTTACAATTTTTTTGCGTCTGAAGGACGCATAATATTATAAAAATGTCAGAAACTCTAATATTAATACCATCACGACTTTCCGCCACAAGATTAAAAAGGAAACCACTTTTAAAGATAAATAATTTGTCACTTATAAATCATGTTTATCAAAATGCTGTTAAGTCAAAAATCGGCGATGTTTACGTTGTAACTGGGGATAAAAAAATTTATCTAGATGTGATAAGAAACGGCGGAAAATGTGTTCTAACAAAACAAAAACACAGATCCGGAACTGATAGAATTTTTGAAGGTTTAAAAATTTTAAAAAAAAACAAAATTAAATATGTGTTAAATATACAAGGAGATGAGCCTTTGTTAAATATCTCGGATATACAAAATTTAAATTATCAGATTCTAAGAAAAAAACAAAACATAGGAACGCTAGTATGTAAAATTAAAAATAAATTTGATTTTCAAAATAAAAATATCGTAAAAGTAATTAGTGAAAAAAAATTAAATTATAATTTAAGTGCTAGAGCTTTAAAATTCTATAGAACTAACAAAAAAAAAATCAAAAACACCTATCATCACATAGGTTGTTATATTTATAAAGTTTCTACTTTAAAAAAAATTGCATCATTAAAACAAACAAATAATGAAAAAAAACTAAAATTAGAACAATATCGATGGCTCGATAATCTTATACCTATAAGTCTGGTATTAGCTAAAAAAAAGCCTATTGGTGTTGATACAGCAAAAGATTTTAAATTAGTAAAAAAAATAATGGAAAATAAATTTTAATATCATATAAACCATCTATGAAATTTGCTTATCAAGGTATTCCAGGATCATATAGTGAAAGTTGCATAAAAAAAAATTACCCAGGATCCGAAGCTATATCTTGCAGAACCTTTCAAGATGCATTTGAGCTTGCAAAAAAAGATAAAAATATTAAAGCGTTAGTTCCAGAACAAAATCAACTGATAGGGTCAATTAATATTGAGACATTAATTTTAAAATACAGATTAAACGTTTCAGCAGAACATTTTTTTCCTATAAATCATACACTTTTAGTAATTCCTGGAGCAAAATTTAGTGATATTACAGATGTTTATTCTCATACCGCAGCGCTAAGTCAATCAAATACCTTTATAAATAGATATAAACTTAAAGAAAATGTTATGGCAGATACAGCGGGAAGTGCATTATATGTATCAAAACAAAAAGATAAGACGAAGGCAGCAATCGCATCAAAAGAAAGTGGAGAGATTTACAATCTTGAAGTCGCAAATGAAAAAATTCAAGATGAAGCTGAAAATTTTACTCGTTTTTTAGTTTTTCAAAAAGAAGTTTCTCACCCAAAGTTTACTGAAAATGAGAAATATATAACTGCGTTTTTATTTAAATTAAAAAATAAACCTTCTGCACTTTTTCAGTCGTTAACAGGTTTAAGCATTCGACAAGTTGATATGACTAAACTTCAATCATTTCCTGAAAAGGGTACTTTTTCTTCATATTATTTTTTTTGTGAAGTACAAGGACACATTGAGGAAAAAAAAGTTTCAGGAGCAATAAGCGACTTAGAATTGCATTGTTCAGAGTTTCAATTAATGGGTGTGTTTAAACAATCAGAATTTAGGAATAGATAATTCTACTAAATTCATTATATTTAAACTAAATTACTGATATAATATGGTGGGTCAATCAGGTGAACTTACAGAAAATCCTGTCAGGTTCGAAAGAAAGCAGCAGTATCTAGTAATCTTCAGGTTGATTGGCCCTATTGATGTTAACTAATAATGAAAGATAAAAAAGTATTAGCAATAAAGTATAGACCAGTCGTTTTAGATGATCTTTTAGGACAAGAAGTAGTTTCAAAAACTATTCTTAATTCTTTAAAACTAGGAAAAATACCAAATGCATTTTTATTTCATGGAATAAGAGGCACAGGCAAAACATCAATTGCCAGAATTATAGCAAAAGGATTAAATTGTAAAAATGGTATTGAGAGTTTGTGCAAAAAAAACTTTTGTGATAATTGTGAAGCAATAACAAATGCAAGTCATTTAGATGTAATAGAACAAGATTGTGCAACGGCTACTGGAATCGACTCAGTTAGAGATCTAATAGAATTTTGTAAGTATCCACCTTCCTCTGCTAAATATAAAGTATTAATACTAGATGAGATACAAGCGATGTCAAAAGCTGGAGCACAGTCTTTGTTAAAAATTTTGGAAGAGCCACCTAGTTATGTAAAATTTATCTTTTGCACCACTGAAATTAAAAAAATTTTAGTTACAATGTTATCCAGGTGTACTAGATTTGATCTTTCTAGGGTTAAATTTCACGACTTATTTGTTTATTTAAAAAAAATTATTGAGTTAGAAAATGGAAAAATTAGCGATGAAGCACTTAAGTTAATTTGCAAATGTTCCGAAGGAAGTGTGAGAGACTCGCTTTCTTTATTAGACAGAGCTTTGCTAATTGATGACGATGTCGAACTAGACCTTAAAACTGCTCAAAAAATTTTTGGACATTTTGATAAATCATTAATTATAGATTTATTAAATAAAATATTTGAGGGAAACGAAAAAGAAGTAATAAATATATATCAATCGATTTATTCTTCTGGAGTCGATCCTTCAACTTTTCTTAATGATTTTTTAGAAATTCTTTATTATTTAAAAAATATAGATGCCATCCAATCAAATGGATCTAGTTTTGATTTAAACGATAGTGAGCACAAAAGTATAAAAAATTTGAAGGGTAAAATAGACAACAAAACTATAATTTTATTTTGGCAGTTTACAATTAAAATGCTAGATGAAATCAAAGTTGTTTCAAATCAAGATATTTCTGTTGAAATGTTTTTAATAAGATTGTTATATTTAAAACAATTTAACATCGATAAGATTTCTGGTCATGATATTAAATATGATGAAAAAGACTCTGAAAATTTGAGTTCGAAAAAAACAAATGATAAAAACGTAACAAGTACTGTAGATCAAATAAAAAATATCACACAAACAGACGAATTAAAACTTGAGAAAAAAAATGATAGTTTTAATTATGAAATTAAATCAATGCATGATTTGATTAATTTATGTATCGAAAAAAAAGAAATGAGCTTAAAATATGAGTTAGAAACAAATGTTAAACTTGTAAGTTTTAATAAAAACTTAATAGAAATTTCATTTAGTGATGATTTGAACAAAAACTTTATAAAAGATCTAACTACAAAACTTTTCGAATGGACTTCTCAAAGGTGGATAATTACTCTAACTAAAGAGTTAGGTAGTCCACCTATAAAACAAGCTATCCAAAAACAAAAAGACAAAATTTACTCTAATTTTAAAAAAACAAATGAATATAAAAAGTTAAAAAACCTAATAGAAGATATTGAATTGATAGATATAAAAGAAGATTAAAATGAATGATTTTGAAAAAATACTAAATAAAGCAAAAGAATTAGAGGCAAGCATGAAAGAGAAACAAGAACAGATTAAAAAAATTGAGGCAGAGGGTATTTCTGGAGGAAATAAAATAAAAATAATACTCAATGGAGATGGAGATATAAAAAAATTAGAAATATCGAATGATTTACTTAACGAAAATAAAAACATTATTGAAGATTTAATAATTGCTGCACATAATAATGCCAAAGCAAATCTTAAAGTGAAAACCACTGAAGAGATATCTAAAATCACAAGTGACATAGGTATTCCAGGTTTTAAGTGGCCTTTATAGTTATATGCAGAATATCGATGAAATTGAGGAACTTGTAAGAATAATTTCGAAGCTTCCAGGTTTGGGACCTAAATCAGCAAGAAGAATAATTCTAAAATTAATTAATAATAAAGAAAAAATTCATAAACCGTTAATTAACTCTTTAGCAGATGTTTTTAAAAATATCAAAAGATGCAACGAATGTGGCGTATTATCATCAAACAAATCTTATTGTAAAAATTGCAAAGTAGAAAAAAAAAAAATTAACAAAATATGTGTTGTAGAAACAATCTCTGACCAGTGGTCAATTCAAACATCAAATGTTTTTAGTGGTTATTTCCATATTCTAGGCGGAACAATATCTTTAAACAAATCAGATAATAAAGAAAGTCTATTAATAAACAGCCTAGTTCAAAAAGTAAAAAATAATAGTATAGACGAAGTTATACTAGCAACAAGTTCTACTGTAGAAGGACAGACCACTGCTTTTTATATTCAGGATAAATTGAAAGATTTAAATGTCAAAATATCTAGACTAGCACAAGGTATACCAGTTGGTGGAGAAATTGAAAATTTAGATGATGGCACATTAGTCTCTGCGTTTAAAAATAGAAAAGAAATAAATGATTAAATATTAATTTTTCTTTATAATTCTATTGAGATGCAAAAGTGGTTCAGTGTAACCCGAAGGCTGATCCTTGCCTTGAAATACTAATTCGCAAGCAGTTTTAAATGCTAAAGATTTATCGAATTTTGGACACATATTTTCATAATTTTTTTCGTTTTTGTTTTGATCATCAACCACTTTAGCCATCTTTTTCATGATTTCTAACACTTGTCTCTTACTACAAATACCATGGTGAAGCCAATTTGATAATAACTGCGAAGATATTCTTAGAGTAGCTCTATCCTCCATCAAGTTTATACCTTCCAAATTAGGAACTTTTGAACAACCTATTCCCTGATCTATCCAACGAACAACATAACCTAGAATGCTTTGTGCAGAATTAGCTATCTCATTTCTTATTTCGTCTTTTGTCCAGTTTGGTTTAGATATAATTGGTATATCTAATAAATCATCAATACTTATTTTCTTTCTGCTTTTGAGTTTTGTTTGTTTTTTAAAAATATTAATGTCATGATAATGCAAAGCATGAAGAGCAGCAGCTGTTGGAGAAGGCACCCACGCACAATTGGCTCCAGCCTCTAAATGGGCAATTTTTTCTGTCAGCATCTTTGCCATGTTATCTGGTTCTGCGTACATTCCCTTTCCAATTTGTGCAACTCCACTAAAACCACACTCTAAACCTACTTGCACATTATTATTTTCATAAGCAGTAATCCAATTAGAAGTTTTCATATCTCCCTTTTTTATCATGGGACCGCACTCCATAGATGTGTGAATTTCGTCACCTGTTCTATCCAAAAAACCAGTATTAATAAAAAATACTCTGTGCTTAAGTTTTCTAATACACTCTTTTAAATTTATAGATGTTCTTCTTTCCTCATCCATTATACCACATTTAATGGTATATTTTTTTAAATTTAGTACTTCTTCTACCTTTTCAAAAACTAAATCTGTAAATTCACATTCATCTGGACCATGTTGTTTTGGTTTGACTATCATTATTGAACCTTTTAAAGAATTTTTTTTTAATTCAAGATCATGCATGCTACATAAAGACGTAATAAATGCATCCATAATTCCTTCTGGTATCTCTGACCCATCCTCTAATAATATCGACGGGTTGGTCATCAAATGACCAGTATTTCTGTTTAGCAATAAAGCTCTACCTTTTAATTTTGACTTACCACCTTCCTTTGTAAAGAAGCTTCTATCCGGATTAAGTTTTCTTACAAAATTTTTTCCCTTTTTAACAAAATTTGATCTTAATTCTCCTTTCATGAGACCCAGCCAATTTTTATAACCTGTTACTTTGTCAGAAGCATCAACACTCGCGACGGAATCTTCGTGATCACATATTGTTGTTATTGCAGACTCAACTATCACATCTGATATTCCAGCTGGATCACTTTTTGCGCTGAATGCTAATGGATTTATAATTATTTCAATATGAAGATTATTATTTTTTAGTATTATAGCAGATGGATTATCATTTGATCCTCTAAAACCGATAAATTTATTTTGGTTTTTTAGATATAATTGTTTGTCATATGACGATAAAACTAGTTTTTTATCTATTACCTGAATTTTATTAATACTATTCCAACTTTTATGATTTAAGGAAAAATGTTTATCCAGAAATTTTTTTGAAAATTTAATAACTTCTAATCCCCTTTCTGGATCGTATCTTTCGCTTGCAGACTCCTCAGATTGAATTACATCTGTACCATATAAGCTATCATACAAAGAAACATATCTTGCATTGACAGCGTTTAGCGCATACCTTGCATTATTAATAGGCACCACTAATTGTGGTCCTGGAATTTTAGAAATTTCATCATCTAAGTTTCTTGTTTTAATTTGAAAACTAGGTCCTTCTTTTTTAATATAACCTATTTTCTCTAAAAAAATTTTATAATTTTTCTTTTTTAATAATTTATTTTTATTTATTAAATGGTATCTGTCTATTTCTAATTGCATCTTTCTTCTTACATTTAGCAGCTCTTTATTTTTTGATGCTAGTTCATGAACAGCTTTATCGAAATTTTTCCAGAAATGATCTTTTTTAATCTTTAATCCAGGTAAAGCTTCATTATTTATAAAATGAAAAAGTTTATCTGATACCGATAAATTATTTGTTTTAATATAGTTTTCAGACATTATAGTACTAATAATATTTTTTTAATTGATGCAATTTTTAATTACATTTTATTGCCTTTTTTTAATATAATAAACCCTTAAATGAAAAATTATCTTAATTTTGAGACAGAGCTTAAAAATTTAGAGGAAGAGTTAGATAAGCTTAAAGATCCCTATAATCAGGATGGTTTAACTGAAGTTAACACATCTAAAATTAATAAAGTTGAAGAAGAAATCAATAATAAATTAAAAAAAATTTATTCATCACTTGACCCGTGGCAAACCACTTTGGTAGCTAGACATGAAGATAGACCAAGAGCAAAATTTTTTATTGAGAATCTTATAGATGGTTTTGTTCAGTTATCAGGGGACAGATATTTTGGTGAAGATAAATCTTTGATAGGAGGATTTGGAAAATTTGATAATCAATCTGTTTTAGTACTTGGTCAAGAAAAAGGAGAGGATTTAGATAGCAGAATTGAAAGAAATTTTGGAATGATGAGACCAGAGGGATATAGAAAAGGTGTAAGATTATTATCTCTTGCAGAGAAATTTAAAATACCTGTTATAACATTTATCGATACGCCCGGTGCTTATCCGGGTGTTGGAGCTGAAGAGAGAGGCCAGGCCGAAGCAATTGCTAAGTCTATTGAACATTGTATGAATTTAGAAGTGCCTAATATTTCAATAATTATTGGCGAAGGAGGATCTGGAGGTGCTATCGCATTAGCGTCATCAAATAAAGTAATAATGTTAGAACATGCAATTTATTCTGTGATATCTCCAGAAGGTTGTGCCGCAATACTTTGGAGAGATCCCACCAAAACTTTGGAGGCATCAAAAGCTATGAAATTGACATCAAAAGATTTACTGGATTTAAAAATTATTGATGAAATAATAGATGAGCCTATAGGGGGAGCACATCGAAACAAGGATGAAATACTTAAGAATATAAAGATTAGTTTAAAAAAAAATTTAGACTTCTTCAAAACAATGTCAACTGTCGAAATATTAGATCATAGAAAAAATAAATTTTTATCAATTGGAAGAGATAAGGGTTTTGAAATAGACAGAGAAAATCCTTTAGGAATAGTTAAAAACAATAATCTTCAAATTAAAAATTTGTTCAAAAAAAATAAAAATATCATAATAGGGGTTTCAGCAGTACTCGCTTTAGCTTTATATTTTATATTTCTATAATGAGCCACAACAATGCTTATATTTTTTTTTTGACCCACAAAAGCATAATTCATTCCTACCAATTTTTTTTCCAACAAGCCTAGGATCTATTTTTTTTTTCAATTTTTCGTTATCGTTTTTCTTTTCAACTCTTTGGACACTTAAATTTAATAAAATCATAATTAAATCATTTTTTAACTTATTTAATAAATTTTCAAAAAGTGAAAATGCTTCTTTTTTGTATTCTATTAGGGGATCTCTATTGCCATATGATCTAAGTCCTATTACCTGTCTGAGCTGTTCAAGGTATTGTATGTGACCTTTCCAGTTTTGGTCAATTATTTGCAAAAATATTCTTTTTTCTAACTCATTATTTTGCATCTCTCCAAGATATTTTATTCTCTCTAATTTATTATTATTAAACTTAGATATTATAGAACTTTTAAAATCATCATTATTCATATTAATAATATTATTTAACTCATCTTCACTGAATGATTTGGCGAATATTTGTTTAAAAATATTTAAAAAATTACTACCTTTCGGGTCTGATTTATATTTATCTTTGCTAGGTAATAAGTTTATTAGTATCTCCTCAAGGAAATCTTCTACATAATTGTTCGTGTTGTTATTTAGAATATTATTTCTTTGTGTAAATATAACTTGTCTTTGGTCATTTAGAACATTGTCAAATTTTAGAAGAGTTTTTCGTATATCAAAGTTTCTTGCTTCAACTTTTTGTTGTGCTCGTTCTAATGCTTTGTTAATCCATGGATGATCTATACTTTCTCCATCTTTCAACCCAAGTTTTTTTAAAATTCCATCAAGAGAGTCCGATCCAAATATTCGCATAAGATCATCCTCTAAACTTACAAAAAAAATAGAGGACCCTTCATCTCCTTGTCGACCTGATCTTCCCCTTGCCTGATTATCTACTCTTCTACTCTCTAATCTCTCTGTTCCAATTACAAATAAACCACCTAATTCCTTAATTATTTGTTTTTCTTTTTCAAATTCATTTTTTCCTCCAAGTTTAATATCAACACCTCTACCTGATATACTTGTAGTAATAATCACTGAACCTTTTTTCCCCGCATTAGCAATAATTTCAGCTTCTCTCTCATGATTTTTTGCGTTTAAAACTAGATGTTTGATACCTTTCTTATTTAGCAATTCAGAGTAATGTTCAGACTTATTTATACTAGATGTGAAAACTAAAACTGGTTGGCCTGTTTTATACGTTGCATCAATTTTATTTATTATAGATTGATCTTTTTCTTTTTGTGTACGAAAAATTAAATCATTATAATCAATTCGTATCATTTTCTTGTTAGTCGGTATTGATACCACAGGCAATTTATATATTTCAAAAAATTCTTCTGCTTCGGTTTGAGCGGTTCCTGTACAGCCACATATTTTATCGTAAAGCTTGAAGTAGTTTTGATAAGTGATAGAAGCTAATGTTTGATTTTCAGCTTGTATTTCTAAATTTTCTTTTGCCTCAAGACTTTGATGAAGTCCATCTCCATACCTTCGTCCCGGGAGTTGTCTCCCGGTTTGTTCATCTATGATTATAATTTGATTATCTTTCACGATATAATCTCTACCATTTTGAAACAAATAATTTGCTCTAAGAGCTTGATTTACAAAATGTACCAAAGAAATGTTCTCTGGATCATAAAAATTGTTGTTTTTTAATATACCCGCGTTTGAAAATATTTTTTCCACATTATCAATTCCAGTATTTGTTAATAATATGTTCTTATCTTTTTCATCAATTTCAAAATCATTTTTTTTTAAAGATTTTATGAGCTTATTTATCGCGACGTACTGATTGGTCTTATCTTCAGATTGACCGCTAATCACTAAAGGTGTTCTGGCTTCATCTATCAAACAGGAGTCTATTTCATCAACTATAGCATAATTATGACCTCTTTGAACCATTGACTGCAAATCGTATTTCATATTGTCTCTTAAGTAATCAAATCCTAATTCACTATTAGTTGCATAAGTAATATCACAATTGTAATTTTTCTTTCTTTCCTCATCTGATTGTCCAGCATTAATAAAACCACAAGTCAGACCTAGAAAATTGTAAATTACCCCCATATTCTCACAGTCTCTTTTTGCCAGATAATCGTTAACTGTAACAACGTGCACTCCTTTTTCTTTTAATGCATTTAAATAAGCTGCTAAAGCAATTGTTAAAGTTTTACCTTCACCAGTTTTCATTTCAGCAATTTTTCCATTACATAGAACATGTCCACCAATTAATTGAACATCAAAATGTCTTTCTTTATTACATCTTTTCGAAGCCTCTCGAACCATTGCGAAGCCAAGAGGTAAAATATTTTCAAGATTTTCACCCTTTAAAATTTTCTCTTTAAGTAATTCTGTATTTTTTGGAAATTCGCCATCTTCAAAATTAGATACTATATTTTCTAATTCATTAATTTTAGAAACTACTTTTTGGATTTTATCCAACTCTCTTTGATTGCCTGATTTAATAAGTTTTGAGATAAAGTTTAACGGATTAATCATTTTTTTGTTTTGTATAATTTGTTGCAATAATTTATATAGTCATTAAATATAGATTTTAAACACAATGGTTATAAACATAAATAATTTTTTTAATTTTCAAAATAAAAACTCTAAAATAGGGGATTTTCAAGATTTAGAGCATTTAGATGGTGTTTCAGTTTCAACAATATCTGCAGGTTTATATAATCTTAAAAGAGATGATCTTGTGATGTTTTATTTTAGGGATGGAGCCAATCATGCAAGTGTTTTTACTCAGTCAAAAATAATTTCAGAAAATATAAAATGGAACTTAAATATTAAGTCAAAAAAAATTAAAGCCCTACTTATTAACACAAGAAATGCAAATTCGTTTACTGGTAGAGATGGATACAGAGGATTAAAAACTATAGCTGATAAACTGAGTGCTGAGCTGACATTAAAACAAGTATCTGATGAGGAGAAACCAGCAAAAGTAAAAAATAATGAAATTTTGTTTGCTTGTACTGGCACAATAGGTGAAACATTTCCCACTGAAAAAATTGTATCGAACATAACTAAATTAGTAGAAAATATAAAATATACACAAAATAAATATATTTGGATCAAAGCAGCCATGGGTATTCTAACTACAGATCTAAAGCCTAAAATGACAATGGAGGAATGTAAAATAGGCAACACAATAGTAAAAATCTTTGGTATAGCAAAAGGATCAGGAATGATACAACCAAATTTAGCAACCACTTTAGGATTTGTTTTTACAGATGCAAAATTATCTTCGGGAATATTAAAAAAACTATTAAAAAAAAATATTTACAATACTTTCAATGCTATTACATGTGATAGCGATACAAGTACTAATGATATGGTATCTATTTTTTCAACATCAAAGGCAAATAATTCTGAAATTAAAAATATAAATGATCCTAAACTTTCAGAATTTCAACAGAAATTAAATTCAGTTTTACTCAACCTAGCAAAGAGAGTTGTTGCTGATGGAGAAGGGGCCTCAAAATTTATAACTGTAAAAGTTTCAAATTGCAGAAAAGATGATGATGCAAAAAAAATAGCTTTTTCAATCGCTAATTCTCCACTGGTTAAAACAGCTATTACAGGTGAAGATCCAAATTGGGGAAGGATTATAATGGCTATTGGTAAAGCAAATGTTAAAATGAATGTTAAATTATTAAATCTTGATATAGGAAGTCATAAAGTAATTGAAAAAGGTGAACTAATCAGAAATTTTAATGAAAATAATGTCAAAGCATATATGAAAGACGATAAAATAGATATTTTAGTTGACTTAAATTCAGGCAATAAAAATTTTACTGCTTATACTATGGACTTGACAAAAAAATACATTGACATTAACTCAGACTATAGGTCTTGAAATAAAAGATTAAATATAATGATCAAATACAGCATAAAATGTGATGATTGTAAATTTAATTTTGACAGCTGGTTTGCTTCGTCAGAAGAATTTGAAAAAATCAAGAAGTCAAAACTACTAACTTGTAGTTTTTGCAACTCATTAAATGTAAACAAATCATTAATGACTCCTAATCTAAATAAAACAAAAAAAAAGCAAGCCATTATTAATGATGAGAAAATAAAAAAATTCAAAGAAATTAAAAAAAACCTAAAAAAATATCAAAATTTTATTGAGAAAAATTATAATTATGTTGGTAATAATTTTGCTTACGAGGCTCGAAATATTCATTACAACAAAAATGAGAAAAATTTTGCAAAAGGAATATTTGGTAAAGCAACAAAAAAAGAAATTAAAGAGCTTAAAGAAGAGGGGATAGATACAGAGACTATTCCATGGATAAATAATAAAGAAAATTAGCTTTTATAAAATTCAGCTATATAATTAACAGATTTATCTTCGCTTAATTTAAATTTATTTTGAATTGGATTAAATATTACTCCATCAATTTTATTTAAGTGTAAGGAATTTTTCTTCCCTAAATCAATAAGTTTGTCAGGCTCGACAAATTGATTCCAGTCATGAGTACCAATTGGTAACCATCTTAATATATATTCAGCTCCCACTATTGCCATAATATAAGATTTAAGTGTTTTGTTAATTGTTGCAATGAACATAATTCCATCTTTTTTTAGTAATTTTGTAGTTTGTGATATGAACAATTCAATATCATTAACGTGTTCTACTACCTCCATATTAAGTATCACATCGAATTTTTTGTTTGTCTTAAATTTATCAGGCGAAGCATGAAAATATTTTATTTTTAGTTTTGTTTTTATCAATCTAGCTTTAGCTATATTTATATTCTTATCAGAGGGATCTATTGCTGTAACATTTGCCCCTAACCTTGATATGGGTTCACTAAGTAATCCGCCCCCGCAACCAATATCTAAAATGTTAAGTTTTTTGAGTGGTTTATTAATGTCATTCACTCCAAATTTTTTTGTAATGCTATCCCTAATATATTTAATCCTTATAGGATTAAATTTGTGCAATGGCTTAAATTTACCATCTGGTTTCCACCATTCTTCTGCAATTTTTGAGAATTTTTCTATTTCTGCGTTTTTAATTGTTGTTCTTTTCATTGACAATTGACATTATAATTTACATATATTTTATCAATATTTAAATTTAAATTAAATTTAATCAATGAAAATTGTTGTTTTAAAATTTGGCGGAACATCAGTAGGTACTATAGAAAGAATTAAAAAAATATCTAAGATTATTTTAAGTTTTAAGAAAAAAAAATACAAAGTGATTGTTGTCACATCTGCAATGAGCGGTATGACAAACAAGTTAATAAAAAAAAGTTTAAAAATATCAAAAAACTTTGAACCCTTAGAATATGATGTATTAGTTTCCTCGGGTGAGCAAATTTCATGCGCATTAATTTCTGGTCAACTTAATAGCATGGGTCTTAAATCGCGGTCATTTCTAGGTTGGCAAATACCCATTATTACAGACAACTATCATAAGAATGCTAAAATAAACTTTGTGAATGTTCGTAATATAAAAAAAATATTATCTAAAGGAATAATACCAGTGGTTGCAGGCTTTCAAGGAATAACTGAAAATGGCAAAGTGACAACCTTAGGAAGAGGGGCTTCAGATTATACAGCAATTACGTTGGCAAAATATTTTCGTGCGGAAAAATGTATAATTTTTACAGATGTTGATGGAGTGATGACAACTGACCCAAGAAATTACAACAAAGCAAAAAAAATTAGAACAATTTCTTATGAAGAAATGCTGGAGATGTCGTCTCTTGGGTCTAAGGTTATGCAGTCAAACTCCGTTCAAGAGGCAAGACTAAATAGAACTGATGTTTTAGTTAAATCATCATTCAAAAAAGGTGAAGGAACTCTAATTACAAAGAGAAAAAAAATTAAAAATTATAAAATTATTACTGGTATTTCTTCAACAAAAAATGATGCAAAAATTACTATGGTGGGAGTTAAAGATAAGCCGGGTGTTGCTGCAGCGATTTTTAAACCTTTATCAAAACATAATATAAATGTTGATATGGTTGTGCAAAACATTTCTGCAGATAAAAAAGAGACTGATATAACTTTTACAATTAAAAATGAAAACACTTTAAAGACAATAAATCTATTAAAAAATAGCAATAAATTTAAATATGATAAAATTTTAATTGATAAGAATGTATCAAAATTATCAATAATTGGAGTTGGCATGATTACTACTCCTGGTGTAACATATAGAATGTTTCAAGCTTTAAGTAAAAAAAAAATAAATATACTTGTTATTTCAACCTCTGAAATTAAAATTTCTGTTCTCATCAAGAAATCAAATTTAAAAAGAGGCATTCAAGCACTTCATAAAGAGTTTAATTTATAAAACTAAAATGAGTATTAGACCTTTTAGAGATATTAATAGAAACAAAACTAAAGAAATTAACGTCGGGAATGTATTAATCGGCGGTAACAATCCAATTACTGTTCAATCTATGACCAATACTTTAACAACAGACGTAAAAGCAACTATTAAACAAATTGATCAAATTATTGAAAAAGGTGGAGATCTTGTTAGAGTTTCTGTCCCAGACAAAGAAAGTAGTAATGCTTTAAAAGAAATAACAAAACATTCTGCTATACCTATTATTGCTGATGTGCATTATCATTATAAGAGAGCATTAGAAGCTGCTGATAATGGAGCAAAATGCTTGAGAATAAACCCTGGTAATATAGGAGATAAAAATAAAATTCAGGAAATAATTAAAGCAGCAAAAAATAATGATTGTGCGATCAGAGTTGGTGTTAATGCTGGATCATTGGAAAAAGATTTATTGGAAAAATATAAAGAGCCATGTCCCGAGGCTCTAGTTGATAGTGCTTTAAGGAATATTAAAATTCTCGAGGATGAGAATTTTTTTAATTTAAAAGTAAGTGTCAAATCATCAGATGTATTTCTTT
>CEUJ01123451.1_pt1 | contig 20074 bp, 31 predicted proteins | sample 361531 | NCBI WGS metagenome assembly CEUJ01 (sample SAMEA2622842, study PRJEB7988) | marine metagenome | biome: marine biome (ENVO:00000447); feature: marine epipelagic mixed layer (ENVO:xxxxxxxxx); material: "saline water (ENVO:00002010), including plankton (ENVO:xxxxxxxx)" | depth 140 m | reverse complement strand
ATACAGTTGATGGTATCACACAAGAACATATTAATAAATGGGGTTGGCAAGTAAATGAAAAAGGTTGGGTAAACTGGCCAGATTATCAAGGGAGAATTTGGAGAAATAGACCTAACATTATTTGGAAAAACAAAGTACATGAAGTATTGACAGGATACAAAGAACACACTTATCTTCCAATGGAAGAAGAGTTTTGTTTTTATCATCCTAAAGAAATTGAACGACAAGAGAGGCAAAATAAATTTTATGACACAATATAATCAAGAGTTATTCGATAGAATAGATAATTACAGAGATGAAGTTTTGAATTTTTTAAGAAGTAAAGGTAATTATTTTTACACAAATGAAATTAATATAGAAATGGGTAAATACAAAATAAATTATCACAGGTGGTTACATCCAATGCAGGGTAGTTGGGAAACAACTGAATTGTTTACGCCACAAAAATTAGGATATCTTAAAAAGATAATAAAAGAAAATTCTGTTGTATTAGATATAGGAGCACATACAGGAAATATGTCAGTAGCTTATAGTTTGTTTGCTAGAAAAGTAATATCATTTGAACCAAATCCATCTACTTTCGATGTATTAAATCAAAATTCTAAATTAAACAGAAACATAATACCTTATAATTTTGGATGTTCTACTGAAGATGGTAAAATGGAATTTCATTATTCTGATGAAGGTTTTAACAATGGGGGATTAGCCTCTACATTAGATAATGGTATAGGTGTTACAGGACACAAAGTTCCTATTGAAGTTTATTGTGTAAATGTTAATAATTTATTAAAAGATTTACATTCTGATGATTACGACAATATAAGTTTTATTAAAATTGATTGTGAGGGTCATGATAAAGAAATATTACCAACATTAAAAGGTATAATAGAAAAAAATAAACCTATAATTCAAACGGAAATTTATGATGGTTTAACAGATAGAGAGAAAATAGAATTGATAGAGGTTATAGATTCTTTGGGTTATGATTGTTACAATCTTACAGAAGCTAACGATAATATAGATGATTTGGGTGAAAAAATAACTAAAGATTCTGTTAGTGATTTAAGTTTATTGACTGGTCATAATTTAATATGTTTTCCAAGAGGTATAAATGATACCAAATAAGTTTCACTATGTATATTTAACACATGACAATAATAAACATCCAATGTACCAGAAATTTCATTTGTTACATTATCTTTGTATAAAATCTGCAATTGAAGTAAATAATCCTGATGAGGTAAATGTTTATTGTAATCAAGAGCCAAAAGGTGAATGGTGGAAAAAAATAAGAAACGAAGTAAATGTAGTTATAATAGAACCACCCACAGAAATATTTGGTTTACCAATAACAGAATTAGCTCATATGTCAGATGTTATTAGGTTACAGGTGTTATTAGAAGAAGGTGGAATTTATACAGATATGGATACTATATCAGTTAAACCTTATGGTGATTTATTAAATAATAAATTTGTTTTAGGACAACAAGGGGTTGGTGGTTCTGAAGGATTATGTCCAGCAGTGATTATGTCAGAAAAAGATTCTCATTTTGGTAAACAATGGTTATATGGATTTAAAGATACATTCAAAGGAGGTCCTCCTGGAAGTGATGGTTGGTGTACACACTCTGTTTACTATCCATTACATTTAGCTAAATCTATATCAGAACATATTCATATAGAACCTCATACAAGTTTTTTTCATCCGACTTATCATCAACCTTCATTGAAAGATATGTTTGAAAAAGTTGTAAATTTTGATAAAGCATATTCACACCACTTGTGGGAAACAGCTTCTATGAAATGGATTGAAAATATAACTGTAAAAGAGATAAAAAATAATGATACAACTTTTAATTTAATAGCGAGAAAGTATTTATAATGAAAATTGGTATATTTGCATCAGACGCTAAAGGTTTAAGTATATTAAATAGTTTAATAAATGAATTACATGAGAATAACATTGATTATTTTGCTATGATATGTCAAAATACTCAATTAGCTAGAGTAAGAGAGGATTACTCACATTTAACAAATGTAGAAACATCTGAAGAAATTTGGTCTGATACCTTACTAATAAATATACCATTTAAACCTGATTGGTTGGTTGTACAAAGAGAAAGATGGAAGCCAGAAACTGGTATCATACAAGAATTTAAAAATAAATTTAATTCTAAAATAGCTTTGGTGGAACAAAATGCTCAAATGTTGAATAGTGTAGAAACTATTTTAGAAACATATTCTCGTAATAGATTTGTACCATATATTGATGTATTTTTTGATCATAGTAAATGGATTTCTGAACAAAGAAAATTAGTTGGTTTTAAAGGGAATAGTTTTGTTGTAGGTAATCCCAAATATGATATAAATTTAGATGTATCTGATTTACATATTAAAACGATGAAAGAATATTATGGAGTTGATGATAACAAAAAACAGGTATTGTTGTTTTCTTTAATAAATACCGCGAGAGAAAATCTTTTTAATGAATTTGAAAAGTACATAGAAGATAATCCTGATTATCAATATTTTATTAAACCTTATCCAGGAGAACCATTCGGTGAACAATTTGGTAATGAGTATTTCCCAAATTTTAGAATTAAAAATGTTACACCTATATTGGATGAAAATCATATTTGGCCTATGTTCAGTATATGTGATATTCATATGGGTTGTTTAAGTTCTATATTTCATGCTTCTTTATTGTTGAAAAAGGAAATAATAGATTTTTCTAAAGAAATAGGTATGGCTGAAAAATATTTAGACGTGGATAGAATAATGAAATCTACAAATAAAGGTGTAGAAGATAGTAAAGGGTTATGGATGAACTCATTCGGATTTACAGAAGATAGTCAATTACTTGAATTATTACCAAAAGATTTATTGAAAAAAATAGAAGAAAACAATAATAACGTTTGGAATTGTCAGGAAAATGTCGTAAGTTTATTTGATGACTATAATGACGGTAAGGCATCAACAAGAATTATAAAATACTTGAAGGAGAATGTGTGAAAAAAACATATATAATAGCAGAAATAGGAATAAATCATAATGGAGATTTAGATATAGCTAAAAAACTAATTGACATAGCTCATCTATCTGGTTGTGATTCAGTTAAATTTCAAAAACGAAATCCCGATGTATGTGTTCCTGAACATCAAAAAGGTGTTATGAGAGATACTCCTTGGGGTAGAATGACATATTTAGAATATAAATATAAAGTAGAGTTTGGTAAAGAAGAGTATGATGAGATAGATAGATATTGCAAGGAAAGAGGAATTGATTGGTCAGCATCTCCCTGGGATATGGATAGTTTAGATTTCTTGATGCAGTATGATATTCCATATATAAAAATACCATCAGCTATGTTAACCAATAAAGAATTGATAATAGCTGCTAGAGATACAGGTAAAAAAGTTATACTTTCTACTGGAATGAGCACTTGGAGAGAAATTGAGGAAGCTAACACTTGGTTAATACATGGTAATGAAGGTCAAATAAAATTAGGTCAAGGTAATAAAAATTATGCATTGTTACATTGTAATTCACAATATCCAGCACCACTTGAAGAATTGAATTTAAGTGCAATAAAAACCTTGAAACAGAAATACTTTTGTGAAGTTGGTTATAGCGGACATGAGTTTAGACTAGGTACATCCGTAGCAGCTGTTTATTTGGGAGCAACAATTATAGAAAGACATATTACACTTGATAGAACTATGTGGGGTACAGACCATTTATCTTCTGTAGAACCTCAAGGTTTAATCAAGTTAGTAAAAGGTATTAGAGAATTAGAAACTTGTTATGGTGACGGAGAGTTAGGTTGTTCACCTGGTGAGTTAGAAATAGCTAAAAAATTAAGGGGGTAAAATGAATAATTTTTACAAAGGTAAAAAAATACTAATAACAGGTGGTACAGGTTCATTGGGTAAAGCATTAATAAAAGAACTAAAAAATTATGATTGTGAACTAATAGTTTATAGTCGTGATGAAGGGAAACAGGCATTATCATTTGGAAATGATTCAAGTATTGTTAGAGTTATTGGTGATGTCAGAGATTTAGATAAACTTGATGTAACTATGAAAAGACATAAACCTGATTATGTAATTCATACAGGTGCATTAAAAAGAATTGATGATATGGAGTTTTATCCAGATGAATGTGTAAAGACAAACATTCAAGGTTCTGAAAATGTAGCAATTGCTTCTCAAAATAATGGTGTAAAAAAATGTATATTAATATCTACTGATAAGGCGTGTCAACCTGTTAATGTGTATGGTTCGAGTAAATTTATAGCAGAAAGAATATTTACTAATTATGATTACAATTCAAATTCTACTATATTCTCTTCAGTTAGATATGGTAATGTAATTGCAAGTAGAGGTTCTTTTATACCTTTATGGATGGACGCTATATCAGAAGGTAAAAGAATGAATGTAACATCAATGGAAATGACAAGATTTTTATTTACATTGAGTGACGCTGTTGATACGGTGTTGAAATCTTTGTATTATGCAGAGGGTGGTGAAGTATTTATACCAAAAATAAATTCATTTAAAATGCGAGTTATAATAGATTCTATTAAAAAGTTAGTTGGTAAAGATGATGTGGAAACTAAAATAATTGGAGTTAGACCAGGTGAAAAACTACATGAAGATATGTTGGCCAAAACAGAATTGCCATTTACATATCAGCCTGATGATAAGTTGTTAACCGTTATTCCACAATATACAAATAAATCTCATACATATAGTAAAAAATATGATGGTAAAGAATTTAACTCATCATTACATAATAATGATAATGTAGATGATTTGTGTGAATTAATAAAAAGAGGGTTACAAGTAGATTAATGAAATCATTTGAACCAACAATAACAAAACAAGACATACAAAAAGTTACAGAACTATTAGAATCAGGTAACATAGGGTTCGGTAGTAATGTAAAAGTATTTGAAGATAAATTTTCTAAACATTCAGAAAAAAAATATAATATCGGATTAAATTCTGCATCAGCTGCAGCATATTGTCTATTCGCATATCTATACGATAAACATGGTAGTTGTGATATTTACACACCTTCATTGGGATTTACATCAGTTTCATGGGCAGCAGAAAAAAATGGTCATCGTGTTATTTTTGTCGATGTAGATGATAATTTATTATTTGATTTTGATTCTTACAAACAATTACGACAAGACCCTTATATAAAAAAAGGTGAGGGTAATAAAACAATATTGATGCCAGTGTTATATGGTGGTGTAAGTAATGTACCAAATTTTAATGAACAGGTTACAGATGAAATAGTTATAGTTGATTCAGCACATTGTATTCAACCAACAATAAAATCTGATTACATATTCTTTTCATTTCATCCAATCAAACCTCTAACTATGAGTTGTGGTGGGTTATTAGGAACTGATGATGAAGAAGCTAACGAATACATATGTAGTTATAGAAACTTTGGGAGGGAGAATATTGGTGACACATACGACATAGTAAATCCTGGTTTTAACTTCTATATGAATAATTTAAACGCCACGTTAGGTTTATCACAATTAGATAGTTGTTTTCAAAACATAAAAAAAAGAAAATATAACTTGGAATATTTGCAGAAAAGCATTAGATTAGACATAGGACGTTTTACAGAACACGATGAAAAATCATCATATTATTTAGGAACACTTATTTTAAATGAAAGGGGTTCAGAGGATTTGAGACATAAATTAAAAAAGAATGGATGTGATGCATCATTTCATTATCCATATTTACATCTCTCTCAATATTATAACTCTAATGTACCATTAGGTAATTTAGAAGATTTAGATGATAGGATTATTAATTTACCAATTCATCAAAATTTATCAGCTGTCGATGTCAGTAGAATAGTGGGGGTTATTAATGAGTAACACATTTGTTATTGCAGAAGCAGGAGCGAATCACGATAGAAAATTTGCACAAGCATTTAGATTAATAGATGTTGCGATTAAATCTGGAGCAGATGCAGTTAAGTTTCAGACATATTCCTCTGATACATTATATTCTAAATATACTCCTGATTTTGCTGGGCATAAAAATATACCTGAATTAATAAAAAGTATTGAGTTACCAAGAGAATGGCAAAAAGAATTAAAACTATATTGTGATGACAATGGCATTGAGTTTATGTCTACACCATTCGATGAAAGAGCAGTAGACGAGTTATATGATTTAGGAGTAAAAAGGTTTAAGATTGCTGGGTTTGAATCTACAGATCCAAGATTAGTTAAGTATGTCGCATCTACAAAATTACCACTTATAATTTCGTTGGGAATCGGAACTGATTTTAATACAATGGTTCAGATTAAAAATTGGATTTTAGAGGTAAACAATAATCCAGATATAACATTCCTTCATTGTAACAATGCATATCCAACACCATTTGAAGATATAAATTTAAAACATATGAGTAATATGATTTACAATGGATTAAAAGGTGTTATGAAATTTGGATTGTCAGACCATACTGAAGGCATACTAACACCACCAATAGCTGTTGCACTAGGAGCTGAAGTAATTGAAAAACATTATACTATAGACAGGAGTTTATCTGGTCCTGATCATCCATTTGCTATAGAACCCGATGAATTAAAAGAGATGGTTAAGAATATTAGACTAGTAGAAAAAATGATGAATATAAAATCAGAACAATATACCAAAAGTGAAAAAGGTTTTTCGATGGCTAGAAGATCAGTAATTGTTAAAGGTGATGTTAAACAAGGTGATATTATAACTAAAGATAACATAACAACTAAAAGACCATTATTGGAAGATTCAATACCAGCTGTAGAATATTATGAATTAATTGGTAAACATTTTACTAAAGATTTGGGAGATGATGTTATATTAACAAGGGATGATGTAAAATGAATATTTTAATTACATCTATTTCTACAAAAGTATTATTAGTTAAACAATTTAAAAAAACAGCTACTAACTTTTCTGATGTAACAATATTCGCAGGAGATGTAGATTCAGATGCTGTAGGGTTGATGTATTCTGATAAACATTTAATTTTACCAAAAGATAAAGATTTAGACTTCATTGATAAAATGTTGGACATATGTTTAGAAAATAATATTGAATTAATAATCCCAACGAGAGATGAAGAGTTACCACTTTTTGCTAAGAATGTAAAAAAATTCAATGAATGTGGTTGTTCTGTTTTGGTATCATCGTTGGAGACTATAAATATTTGTCAGAATAAAAGTGAATTTTTTAGGTTTTGTGAAGATAATAAAATAAATGTTCCTAAAACATATTGGAATTGTGATGATATAGTTTATCCATCTTTTGTAAAGCCCGTGTATGGTAAAGCTAGTAAAGGTGTTTTTAAAATATCAAATGATAAAGATCTTTCAAAATTAAATGATGGGATGATTGTACAAGAATATATAGATTGGCAAGAGTACACTATAGATTTATTTTCAGATTTCGAATCTAATATTATTTCTGTAATTCCAAGAAAAAGAATAAAAATACTTAATGGTGAATCTCATATAGGTGAAACAGAAAATAATGAACACATAATAAATGAATCAATAAATCTTGCTAATAAATTAAAATTAATTGGACATAATGTAATTCAATGTTTTTATAAAGATGGGATTGTAAAATTTATAGAAGTCAATCCTAGATATGGTGGTGCATCTAATTTAAGTTTCAAGAGTGGTGCAAATACACCAGAATTTTTAATAAAATTACTAAAAGGTGAAAAAATCAAAAGTCAAATTAAAGATTTTAAAGATGGTTTAAAAATGTATCGTCATTCAACAGATGTATTTGTGAATGAAAATATATCAAATAAAGTCTTTTGTATTGATATTGATGGAACTATATGTACAGAGGACTGTAAATATGAAGAAGCTAAACCAATAACTAAAGTAATTGATAAAATTAATAAATTATATGAAAAAAATGTTATCAAATTATTTACTGCAAGAGGAGCTGAAAGTGGATTTGATTGGAAACCTTTAACTGAAAAACAATTAAATGAGTGGGGTGTTAAATACCATAATTTAATTATGGGTAAACCATATGCTGATTATTATGTTGATAATAAAGCAATAGATGTATTGGATTGGGTATGAAATATAAATTAGGAACTATAGAAAAAAATAATATCGAGTTTATTAGAACATTGAGAAATAATCAAATGGATATCTTGAGACAATTTAAATTAATTAATTCGGTGGAACAAGAAGAATATTTTAATAAAGTACATAAAGATAATACACAGATATTATTTTCTATTTTGGATAATGATAGTTTTATTGGGTATTGTGGATTGACTAATATTAATTATATCTATGGAACTGCAGAAATATCATTTATAGTTGATACTGATGATTATGAAAATGTATTTTTGTTTGTGTTAAATGAATTGAGTAAACATGCATTTAATGTTTTGAATTTAAATAAAATTTGGACAGAAACATATGAATTTAGAAAAAACCACATAAACATAATAGAATCTTTTGGAATGAAACAAGAAGGCATATTAAGAGAACATGTTTATAAAAAAGGGAAAAGGTACAATAGTATTGTACATTCATTATTGAAGAGGGAATATGGAACAATTTAAAGATAAAAATATATTAGTGACAGGTGGTTGTGGTGTAATTGGTAGAGAACTTATAGCTAAGTTAGTTTTGTTTGGTGCAAACGTGAGATGTGTAGATTTTGTTGATTTACCAACAGAGTTAGAAAAATTACCTATTGAATTTTATAAAGTAGATTTATCCGATTCAAAATCACAATTTTTATTTAGGTACAATCCTGATTATGTTTTTCATTTAGCAGCTGATTTTGAAAGAAGTACTGAAAGTTTTGACTTTTGGGATTCTAATTTTAACAACAATGTATTAGCATCTAGGAACTTATTAAACAAGGTAATGAATTGCACTAATTTAAAAAAGATAGTTTTTGCATCAAGTTATTTAATTTATGATAAAGATTTGTATACCAATGATTTAACTTTCTTGAAAGAAACTGATGTTATACAACCAAGAAATTTATGTGGTATTGCAAAATTACAAACAGAAACAGACTTAAATTTTATAAATGAATTTAAAGATATAGATATAGCGAGTGCTAGAATATTTAGAGTTTATGGTAGAGGTTCAAGAGATATAATATCAAGATGGGTTGAAGATGCATATAATAATAAAACTATAAAAGTGTTTAGTAAAGACAATAGTTTTGATTATATATACGCTGAAGATGTAGCAGATGGATTAATACAGATATGTAAAAGAAATCTTAAACATAAAGTTTATAATATAGGTACAGGAAATTCTGTACCAATTCATAGAATTGTAGATATATTAAAAAATAAATTTGCAAATCTAAAAATTGATTTTGTAGATGATGTTATATTTCCTGAACAGAGTGGTGCACATGTGGGTAGATTATATGAAGAAACTATGTGGCAATCTAAATATGATATTGAAAAAGGAATTGATAAAGTCATATCTCATATGGGAGAAAATAAATGATAAAATCAGTTAAATTCATGTCAACTGAAGTAACCAACAATACTTTTGTTGATAAATTTCAGGATAAAAAAATATTAGTTATGGGTTCAGGACCATCTGTTAATGAATTAAATTGGGAAAATTTAGATTATGACGGTATTGTTACTTGTAATAATTTTTTTAGGAATGATAGAGTTTTATCTCAAGCAGATAAAATATTACATATTTCATTTCAAAGAATTGTTGATTTAAATAATGAAACATTAATATCATTTTTAGATAATAATCCTAAATGTACAATTGGTTTTGATTCATACACTTTATGGGATGCGAATCCAGAATTTAATAAAAAATATAAAAATAGAATTTGTGGTTATGATACTGTTAGATGTTCTAATAATCATGACGGAGTTGGTGGTAGATTATCTTATTTTACTATAGCGTGGAAACCATCTGATTTGTATTTCATAGGATTAGATGGATTTTCTGAAAATATGAAAAATGATCCACCTAATGCATTTAGAGATTGGATAAAAGGATCTGCTGATAGTCATTATGATCATAGTCAAATTAAAACTTCTCATTCTGAATTTGCCGATTATGTTTATAATTTTTCTAAAGAACATAATATAAATATCTATAATTTGGGTGAAGGTTTACAATACAATGTTTTAACTGAATTTAGTGAGAAATTATTTCCATTACCTAAAAATATAAAAAATAAATTAAAGGAGTCTAAATGAAAAATATAAATGATGTATGTGTACTAATACAGGCAAGGTTAGGTTCAACACGAGTACCAGGTAAAATGTTAAGACCATTTGCTGGAACTACACTTGTAGATATTTTGTTTGAAAAATTAAAATTATCAAAAGTTATTCCTCAAGATAATATTTATTTTTCAGCGTATGAGAAAGAATTAAAAGAAGTTGGTAACAAACATAATATTAATATATTTGATAGAAGTGAAGCTTCAGCATTTTCAGAGGGAGAACCTTTATCAGAAATATATGAGTGGTATAATAAGTTGCCATTTAAATATGTTGTGTTAATCAGTGCATGTAATCCTTTGTTAAAAATAGAGACGATAGATTCTTTTGTAGAAAGTTTTTTAAATTCAGATAAAGAAGGTGGATTTGCTGTATTTGAAAAAAAGACATACTATTGGGATAAGAATGGAAAGCCAATAACAAATTGGGATGGTGCAACTATAATGAATACTAAATTTGTAGAACCTATATATGAAGCTGCTCATTGTTTATATGCAAGTAGAATGGATATAATAGGTAGAGGTCATTGGATGGATACTAAATCACCACCAGAACCTGAATTATTTACTATGGAAGAGTTAGAGGCATTTGATATTGATTATGAATGGCAATTTAAATTAGGTGAGGAATTATATAATGGATAAATTATTTGCATTAGGAGTTGGAGAATCTGTTAGGTTTTACGAAAAACAAATACCAGGTATATTTGAAAAATATAAAACAATAACTCTACATAATGGTTTTATAAAATTATATGATAAGTTCGGTAAGTATACAGATTACTATACTTGGGGAGATCCTTTTGGTGCATTACATACTTTAAGATATTTAAATACTATTGATGTTATTAAAACAAAGATATTAATACCAAGCACTATGTTAGGAACATATGAAGATTTTAGAAAATATCACGGAACAAGTAGAATTTCTCAAGATAATAAATGGGATGAATATAAATCTTTAATATTTAAACTATACAATAAAGGTTTTACAATTTTTGAAATACCGACAGGTACAATGAAAGAAAAAAATTATTCTGTTGAAGAAAGATTTAATGGTAATAAAATGGTGATGGGAACTTGGAAATGGACTGGAGACGCTTCTGAAGAAAGATGTACAACAGAGACTAAATTGACATCTTTAATATTTCCATTAGCTCACTATTTAGATTTTGATGAGGTTGATGTTTTAGGTTTTGATTTAATAGGTGGTAGGTTTTATGATAAGATAGAAGGTGTTCCATCAGACCCATGGCCAAAACATCAATTACCACTATTGGTTGAAAATATGAATGTATGGAATAGTTGGAAAGAATATCATAATATAGATTTAATTAGTGTTGTGAATGATGATTTAACTATAAATAATCAAGCTTTGGAATACAAAGACATTTCTGAATTTAAATTAAAAACATGGTCTGAATATTATAAAGAATGTAAAAAGGTTTATGGTGATTCTGATACTGATATAAACGATTTAACTATTCATACTAAACATTTTAAAGATGAAAAATATAATAATTTAATAACATCATTGAGAAATAAATTAGATGTGTTGTATCAAAATGAATCTAATTATGAATGGAAAAATGTTGCTATGGGTTTAAATGATATATTTATGGTTGAAGATGAATTAAAACCTTTAGTTGAAGAATATTTAATCCCATATTTAGAAAAAAATATATTTGGTTGTTATGTACATTGTGATAATATAAAAATATATAAAACACCACAAGTAAATTCACAAGAATCAAGTTCTTGGGTGTGGCATATTGATAATAATCCTGTTGAACAAATGAAAGTTATGATATACATAAATGATGTAAATAAAGAATCAGGAGCATTTAGATATTTAAAAAAAGATAATGGTGGTGTTAAGTTATTGTCTACGCGGAGAGATTATCAAAATTGGAAAGAAACTTATCAAGAAGAAATATTTGAAAAATTCGGTCGTAAGTGGAATGGAACAAGAACACCTGATAGTATATTGAATGACTTTATTCAGAATGAAAATTGTGAGATTGTAGATATAGAAGATAAGGCAGGAACTGCAATTATCTTTGATAACAATTGTATTCATAAAGGAACAATACCAACAAATGGTTTCAGATATGCGATGACTATTCAATTTAAACCTGTAAATAAAAAATTAGTACCTGTATTTGATAAAAAATATGTAGGTAATGGATGGAAACATGTAACATTCCATAAAGACCCAGAAATAATAAAACCAATGGATTATTAATATGAGAAAAATATTTTTAGATTGTGGAGCATACAATGGTTGTTCTGTAGAATTGTTTACTAAAATGTATGATGATTATGAGGAATATGAGGTATTCTCATTCGAAGCAAATAGGGGATTGAGTAATCAGATATGGTCTACAGCAAAAAAGTATAAATTTAAAAACTTTACATTAATTAATGAAGCTGTGTGGATTTCTAGTGGAATAAAATATTTTGTTGGATCACGATTAGTTGATTTAAAAAATGATACTGATGATGCTACTTTAGTTAAAAGTTACGAAGAAATAACTTTAATGTACGAACAGGAGCAAACAGACACAGGTCAACCTAGAGGTAATTTACAGACTTTAGATTTTTCTAAATTTATACTTGACAATTTTGATAAAAATGATTATATAATTTTAAAAATGGACATTGAAGGAGCAGAATATAAAGTTATTGATAAAATGTTTAATGATGATTCTCTAAAGTATATTTCTAAATTTTATGGAGAATTACATGGTACTAAAAAAGGATTTAATCAAAATGATACCAATAAATTTTTTAAACAAATCTACTCTAATAATTTAAGGATGTTTAATTGGGATAGTATGCAAGGAGAAATAAGTGATTTAGAAATAGTACCAAATAATACAGAAAATTCATTTGAAATTAGCGGTTCATGTAATAGATTATGTCATTCATATAAAAAAATAGAGGATTAACAATGGAAAAAATAACATTTTGTATACCAAGTAAAAACAATAAAAGATATCTTGAAGCTTGTATACCTTCAATAAGAAAAAACTCGTATCGTGGAGACCATGATATAATTGTGTTTGTCGACGCTGACAACGATGGAACCGTTGAATGGTTAGAATCAGTTAAGGATAAATATAATTTAAAATACATAGTCAATGATACAGGTAAATTATATGGTATTGGAAAGGCATATGATAAATGTGTAGAAGAATCCACAACAGATATTTTTATGATATTCCATGCAGATATGATGTTAGGTAGAGATGCAGATTTAGAAGCATTTAAATATCTTGATAGAAAGAAAGTTGTATGTGCTACGAGAATAGAACCACCACTGCATCCAGAAGGACCTGAAAAGATAGTAAAAGACTTTGGTATGTGGCCAGAAAAAGATATTGAGGATGGTTGGAAAGATAAAGACTTTGATGTATTTGTTGACATAATGAGATCAAAAAATGAAAATAAAATAACAAAAGGTTGTTTTGCACCATGGATGATGTACAAGGATGAATTTTTAGAGATGGGTGGTCATGACCCAAGATTTGCTTCAGCTCGTGAAGATTCAGATGTGTTTAACAGATTAGTTTTAAGTGGTTTTGATTTGATACAATCTTGGCAAAGTTTTGTGTATCATTTAACAGCTAGAGCTGGACAATTTCAACATGGAAAATTGACACAAGACCATAGTCAAAAGTCTGAAGAGTGGAGAAAGCTTATGAGTAATTCAACGAGAGAGTTTTTCAGAAAATGGGGAAGTACGGTAAATCACGACCAATATATGATGCCGATAATATCACCAAAATATGATATTGGGTTTGTAGTTAAAAATTGTAATGAACATTTGTTGGGTATTTTAGAACCTTGGTGTTCTACAATCTATGTCGATTGTGAAATTGAAAAATATATAGAGAGTGAACAACCTAATACAACAGATAATTTAACTAAAAAAATATTATCTATACATTCCGAAAAACAAAATGACATAGTTGTCAGTTTTGATGGATTAAAATTAACAAATGAAGAATTTCAATTTATACAACAGTTACCACTTGTTATTAAAGATAGTGGTGAGATCGGTAATATGGAATATAGTATATTTGAAATACAAATTAACAAATTAAAAACTTATGAGGAGGATCTAATAAAATGCCATATGATGTAGAACTAGAAGATTATCATGAAGACGTTTTGTTAAGTAGTGGACCTAAAAATTGTTTGGTAACAGGTGGTGCTGGATTTATAGGTAGTAATATAGTCAATAAACTTATAAAAGATGGTCATTATGTAAGAGTGGTTGATGATTTATCTTCTGGAAGTAAATACAATTTTAAGTATCAGACAGAGTTTTATAGAGCAGACATTTCAGAAGAACCTTTTTTAGACATGTTTCAAGATATTGATATTGTTTTTCACTTAGCAGCATTTCCAAGAGTAGAACCATCTATTCAAGACCCAATAAAAGCTAATAGAATTAATGTCAATGGAACACTAAATGTATTAAACGCGTGTGTAAAATATGGTGTTAAAAGATTCGTATTTACATCATCTTCAGCTATATATGGAGAAGCTGATACACCAACTACAGAAGAACACTCTAAAAATCCAATGAGTCCATATGCATTGAATAAATTGATAGGAGAACAATATTGTAAATTGTATTCAGAAATATATAATTTACAAACTGTGTGCTTAAGATATTCTAATGTGTATGGTGAAGGACAACCAATTGAAGGTGCATATTGCAATGTGATGGGTATATTTGAACAACAAAAATTGATGGGTAAACCTATGACAATTGTTGGTGATGGTGAACAAAGAAGAGATTTTATTCATGTCAATGATGTTGTCGAAGCTAATTTAATAGCAGCTTTTACTGATAAAATAAGTTTTTTGGGTGAAGTATATAACATTGGTTATGGAAAAAGTTATTCAGTAAACCAAATAGCTGAGTGGATAGGTGGTGACACCAAAAACATAGAACCAAGAATAGAACCAAGAGAAACTTTGTTGAATAGTGATAAATTTAAAAAAACATTCGGATGGGAAACTACAATAGACTTAAAAAAATGGTTGGAGGAAAAAAATGTCTAACATAGATCCAGATAATTGGAAAGAATGGGAAGAACGTGAAGAAAAGAAGAAAAATAAACGTTTGAAGAAAAAAAAGCAAAGAAAGTCAAATAAGAAAAAAAGACGAAAAGAAAAATAATTATATATTTATATATATTAGGAGAAAATTATGTCAGATGATAAATTAGGTACTTATATAACAAAATTAATGACTACGATAGTCAATAAAGACTCGGAAGATTTTGTAAAAGATTTAGCTATGTCAGAGTTGAGTAGACTCAAAGTTGATATAGATTCGTTTCTAAAAAAACATATAAGTGAAAAAGAAAATAAAGAAACAGAAAAACAATTGTTACAGGAGGAAAAAGAAAATGGCAAATAATCAAGCACAAGATAGATATAATCCACAAGGTGTTATGGCTGATGATTGGGAATCACATAAATTTTTTGATTTACCAGATGGTGAAATATTTTTTTTAAAAAATGAAAGAAATAATAATAATCACGCGTATAGAAAAATAAATGATAAACAAGCAATGAATACGAGAATGCAAACCACACATGATGTTTTATCAAATATAACAGTTTATACAAAGATATAATGTCAATCATAAAACCATTACATATACCCGGTAAAAGATTTGTATTAACAAAAAATATGATTCTAAATGCTCAAAAAGAAACAATTTCTGGTAGACAGGCTGCTAAATGGTTAAAAGTATCTTACCCTACGTATAGAAAATGGGCTAAGTATTACAAAATATTTGAAGAACACAAAAATCAAAAAGGTGTTGGTACTAAAAAAGGTTGGGCTAGTTATAAGATACCTTTGGAAGATTTTTTTGAAGGTAAAAGAGAATTACCGACAAATTATAGTGGAAAAGTTTTAAAGAAAAGAATGTTGGAAGAGGGTTATTTACAAGAGGAATGTTCACATTGTGGATATAATGAACCAATGTTTGATTCAGAAAAAGTTTGTTTGAATATTGACTTCGTAGATGACAACAATAAAAATATATCATTAGATAATATAAGATTGTTGTGTGCTAATTGTTATTTGTCATTTAATGGTAACTTTCCAAAATCAAAGGTTTTTTGTAAATGAGTATAGACAGAGAAAATTTAACTGAACATTATAAATCTTTTCGAGATGTAGACGAAAACTTTTTAAACATCAATATGCCATTAGATGAAAATGATTATCCTACAGCAGAACGCTCTCAATTTCCTGTAACTTTTAAACACAATTGGGATTATAAACCTGTTGTGAGTTTACCTTTTTTAAGTGAAGATGAGTGTAGTTTAATTATAAACAAATGGGTTGAACCTGAAGATGTAGATCATGAAGAAAATAAAAGTTATAGAAAATGTAAAATAAATTGGATTAATTATTATAAACCTGGATGGGAATGGTTCTTTGATAAAATTTTAAATGTTGTGGAAGATGTAAACAAAAAATATTACAAATTTGAATTATCGAATCCAATAACTTTAGAACCTGTTCAATTTACAAAATATAGTTCAGGTGGTTTTTACAGTAAGCATACTGATTGGGAAGGTGGTGGAATTTTAGATATTAGAAAATTATCATGGGTTGTTAATTTATCAGACCCTTCAGAATATAGGGGTGGTAATTTACAAGTATTAAAAGATACTGTGCCAAAAAATATTGGGTGGATACATTTATTTCCAAGTTTTTTGAGACACCAAGCTACAAAAGTTTTTAAAGGTAAAAGATATTCATTGGTAGGATGGACCGTAGGTCCACCATTTAAATAGGAGATAATATGAAAGATATAAAAGGTACTAAATTAAAAATAAGTGACAGAGTTAGAATAGAACAAGATATACCATCGGTAAATGGCATGTTATACAAAAATACCATATGTAAAATAGATAGTCTTGAAGAGAGTAAATTAAGAGTTCAAGATAGAAGTGGAAAACTTTGGTGGGTACAATATAGTCAAGTAAGTGCGAGTTTTTTATAATGAGTGATGAGTTAACAAAAGAACAACGAAAAGAACTAGAAAAATTAATAAAAAAAATAACAGATGACGCTAAATCTGTTGTTGAAGATTATGTTAAAAATCCATCTACAATAAGTGGTAGTGCAGAAATACACATTCACGAAAATAGTCCATGGTTAGATGAAAATAAAAAATTTATACCATTAACTAAAAAAAGAAAAAAAAATGTTAATTAAAGAATTTATATCAGAAACAAATAAAAACAAAATAATTTCAGATTTATTGAAACACTACAAAGTTGGTAGTGTTAAAGTAAAACTAAAAGCTATGAAAAATCATGCACATTACAATGTGGATACAGGTACATTAGAATTATCTACACGATATAAAACAATTAAAAACAGACAGTTAAAAGAGTTTTTGATTACAATACTTCATGAAATTTATCACGCAATGGATGCCAAGAAATATGGTTGGAGAAAGTTCAAAGATATGTATGAATATGAAATGAACTTACAGATAGCTAAGGGTAAACATCAGTATAAAGATAATAAATTTGAAATAGAAGCTGAAGACTTTGGCCAAAAAAATTGGAAAAAATGGGATACCAAATTTAAAAAAGATGGTTTAATTTAAATCCTGTTACATATTGTTACAATTAAAACCTTGGCGAATGTCAAGGTTTTTTCGTATATTATAGTATGATTGAGAGAGAAAATATTAAAAAAGGAGAAAATATGGTTTCAATTAACGGAATAGACTACATTGATTTAGATAGTGTAGGTTCAACACTTACAAAAGATTTAAAAGTATTTCCACAAAATATAACAGAAGCACCAGAAACTGCTAGTGAAGCTGATGAATTGATGGGTGTCCATGTTTATGATTTAAATGATGAATGGTACAATAATTTGAGTGCTGATGATTTAACAGATTTCTTTGAATTTATAGAGTTAAATACTGATGTTGTGACTACTGTTTACAAGGCTTGGAAAGATGGTATTTGGGGTGATTGGGAAACAGCGAATAATTGTTACTTAAATATGGAGGCTATATAATGGCTATCTATTCTAATATACCAGGTTCAGGTGGAAAAACAATTCCGATTGATTTGATTTGGGATGGTGAAGATACCAAATGTGACAAGTGTAAAAAATTAAATGTAAATATAGAGTATAAAGGTAAATCGTATTGTACTTGGTATTGTGCAAAAAAAAATTAAAAAAAACGTTGACTGGTTATCCAGAAAGCCGTATATTATAGTATAATTAAAAAGGAGTTTTATTATGGGTTTATTAAAAGGACATATACAAGATTGGTTAGAAGAATTTGGTTATGATTTGGGATATGATTGGGATAATCTTCCTGATTTATCTGATATGAATGAAAACACACCACCAGCGTGGGAGACGAAATAATGGATTTAACAAATTTAGTACAACAATTTGCAAATGTAGGTTTAACGATATTCTGTGTAGTTGTAGGTGTAATATTAGTTAATTGGTTAGATAGGAATGTATTTAATAAGACAAGGAGAAATAAAGATGATAAATGGGATTAAACCAACAATAGGTAATACTACTAAAACTGAAAAGACAACTACAAAGAATGGTTTATCCTTTGATGAAGCGATGGATACACTACTTGTTAAGATACAAGAGAATTATGATAAGTGGTATTCAGGAACTGATTATGAATCCAAGAAAATGAATCTATCACTTAAACCAGGTAGAAAGTTTATTAAAGTAGTTCACGATAATTCAGTATGGGGATTTGTTGCTAAAGTGGATGGTGTACATAAAGGTGTACCAATGTTAAAGGGTGATATATTAAAAGCTGCTACTTGGAGTCAACCAGCAAAACATTCAAGAGGTTCTATATTTGATTCAGAGATGCACAAGAGTTTTTCTTGGACAGGACCTAATTATCTGTAATGAGTTTTACAGAGGGTGATGAAAAATGGATAAAAAATTGGAAACCAAAAGGAGTAAAAATGAAACCAACTAAAAAAAGGCCAGCTAAAAGAAAACCATTACATGGTGAAAGTAATCCATTAGTGGCTAAGTTATTAAATTTAAAGTATCGTTTGAATGACGCTTATAATTTAAGAGATATTGATACAAAGTATGATAAGAATTGGGTTATGAATTTAATAGAAGATGTAAGAACAAATAATTTAACTAAATTATGTAAAGAAGATATGTTAAAATGTAACGCATTATGGAAAACATATGAATAGATTTTATCGTAAACCCAAACCAGAAACCATGAAGAAAAATAGAGAAGCTTATAAAAAATCTTATAAAGAAGAAATTTTATGGTTAAAAGTTAATCTTCAAAAGTTAACGGAAACTAAAAACAAATTTTTGTTGGATATGTATACAATATTGATATCAGGCAGTAGAAAAATTACACCTAAAATGTCAGAAGCCATTAAAAAAGGTATTGAAAGATGTAATAACCATCCAAAATTTAATAATGTTGTACGAGTTGAACAAGAGGCTAAACTAAAACCTATACTAGAGAAAATCGCTATGGTTGAGAGGTTGGCTGAATCCAAGAATGATAAAGCACTTGGGTTTATTCAGAATGTAAAAGAATATGTGAAAATAAATTATAGAGTAACCAAGAAACAAATGGAAGCTCTAAACAAAGTGTACAAAAGGTGTAGTGAAGATTTATTTAAAGGAGATGAATAATGAAAGGTAGTAGATTAGTAGATGTATTGGATGATAAACCAACTTTCCAAAAATGGAGAGAGATAT
>CEUJ01107067.1_pt1 | contig 20080 bp, 11 predicted proteins | sample 361531 | NCBI WGS metagenome assembly CEUJ01 (sample SAMEA2622842, study PRJEB7988) | marine metagenome | biome: marine biome (ENVO:00000447); feature: marine epipelagic mixed layer (ENVO:xxxxxxxxx); material: "saline water (ENVO:00002010), including plankton (ENVO:xxxxxxxx)" | depth 140 m | reverse complement strand
CAATATTATATGTATAATAATTTATTTGGCAAAGATGATAAAGATGGTAATCTAACACAATTATTTTTCTTTTCTACAGAGTTTAATTAACATTAAAAAAGAATAGTTGAAATAGTCTTGAATTATTAATATCTTCTCCAAAATATTCTGAAACAGCATGAATATATTGTGCATCAAAAATAACTAATCTATTATATACATTTCCTATAGAATCAACTATTTCCCATAATGTTTTATCAAGATTTAATTCTCTATAAATAAGTGAAGACTTATGCCAATCTGGTTTAGAAAATATTTCACTATTTCTAATTTTATAATTTTTATGTCTAAAAAAACTAGTACCGCAATTTGGAGGGGCATCAGGAGTTAAATATAAAATAGCAGCATATTGTTGTGAATCAGCATGATATACAATAGGAACTCGAGCATTGCACCATTGAAAACATCCGTTGGTAGAATAATTCCATTCGCCGTGATTATTACCATTCGGAATAGATTTATGAAGTAATTTCTCAAAAAATTCTTTAGTTCCTTCAAGAATCTTGCGTCCACTTTCTGATCTGTATCCAACTGCTCCATGATTTTCAGGGGGTTGATAAGTTAAAGATAATGCGTATTCGCGTATTTTATCTGGATTAGTATAAAAATTATCAATAACAATTACATTTGCATTATATTTATTGGTAATATGAGTATTTAAATTAGTATTTATATTATCTATAGTAGTAATATTATTATTTTGCCATAGAGAATTTAATAAATGTTTTGATCTACAAAATTCAAGATCAAATGTGCATTTACAAGAACAATTTTTATTAAAAGGAGTTTTATAACAATACTTTATATTTTCCTCATTAATATGTTCTGGATATATATTCCATTTTTTTGTAAAATAATCTAAATTTTCATATTTAGCAAATGTAAGTTTTATATTTAATAAATCATTAAAATTTTTAGTATTTGCTCCAGTTTTATTATAGTCAAATGAGTCACCATGATAGTAACTATGTTGTAATGAATTTATTATATCTATAGGTTTATCAAGTAAACGCATTATATAGTCAAAATCTTCGAAATATGCAGGATAATAATTAATATCAAATAGTCCATATTCTTGTATTACCCAATCTTTTATTAAAAATAGGTCAAATGCACCAAATTTATTTAGATAAGGTAGATTAATAGGGTTTCCATGAATTAATCCTACATTAATATTATTATATGCTTTAGTATTCATTTCATCTAAAAATCCAGGCGTAAATGCAACATCGTCATTAGAAATAATCCAATAAGGTGAAAACATAAAAGATTTAATAATCATATTCCATCCTTCAGCACAACCAAGATTATAAGGCATAGTATATACTTTTAGATTTTTGATAAATTTATGTTTTTTTGATACAATAGTTTCTAATTCTTTGCTTAATGTATAATTATTATTAATAATTATATAATTTTCGATAGGATAATCAATAGTATCAAGTTGTTTTATAATCCATTTACATGTAGTACATACTAATGTTCCTAATACGGGAATCATATTTTCATATTTATCTCTATCTAATTTATTATTAGTCTTTTTTATGTATATTCCATCTTTTGGATAGTACCAATTATTTATTTGTTCTATTTTATCTATACTATTTTTTAGATAACCATGTGTATTTACTGCAATACAATCAGGTATATTATATGCAGATTCTAATAATTTTTCTAGATCGGCAGGATTATATCTACATAAGTCATTTCCAAGTTGGTCATGACATGGAATAAAATCATAAAGTAATTTAATTTTAGAATTAATTATAGGGTATTCAGATATTGGATAGTCTATTTTTTTAGTGTTGTTTATTTTATTTTTAGTCAACATATATTTTTCTCCATTAATAGGTTCATCATCTTCACGTTCAAATATTCTATAAATATTTCTATCGATAAGGCCAGGATGGAACCACCAATCTTCAAATGGGTATTTATCTTTATATGGAGATATATTCCCACATAATAGTTTGTATCCTTTAGATTTCAAAAACTCTCGAGATTTTTCTCTATAACTTCCAGTATGATCATTATAAAAATCATGTTCATATGTAATTACACCAAATTTAAAAGAATCAAATGGAATTTTTTTGAGTATATCAAATGTAATATTAGGAGGATCACAATCAAGTTGCAGATAATCAATAATTTTTGATTTATCATCGTCATTTGATAATTCAAGATTTAAATTGTCATCTAATAATTTATGATAATCAATTTTTGTAGCATCTTCACATATGCAAATATTTGTTCTATTATTATTAAAATTATCAACATATGATTTATTAATATCAATTGATATACCGTTCCATTTGAATTTAGTTTCTAATAAGTATGTATTATTTCCGTTTCTGTAATCACCTGCTCCTATTTCAAGATAAGTTCCATTAGTTTTTCCATTATGTATAGATAAAACAAACATATCCTGATAAATTTGTGAATAATTTTTAATTATAGAATCACAATTATTGAAATTGAATTTTAATCTATTAATTTTTTCATTGCAATATTGTTGAATTGGATGAGAAGGTTCTGGTAATTCACAAAGTTTGCTATATATAAAATTCTTAGATCCTTGAGGAATATTGGGGTTATACATTAATCTGCTATAAATTTGTCTTGCTTCATTAATTTTTCCAATATGTGTTCCTGAAAATGCTTTTTGATAATATAATTGATAATCGTGATAATTTAAAGTTTTATTAAATGTTTTTTCTTGTATCTTGTTTTCTAAGATATTAATTCCAAGATTAGCATAATGGTATGAATCCATCCATTTTTTACGCCAACTAAAATACAGTGATGCAATATAATATGGCTCTAATGAATTAGGTGATTCATTTATTGCATGTTTTATTAAATATAATTCTTTTTCATCTCTGCCTTTTTGGTTATTTATACATAAGGAAGCACGTAATAATGATTCGCTTGCAAAAACTTTATTTTCTGTAAATTCAGCACTTCTTAAATAATAAGACACAGCGGCTGCATATTGTTTCTCCTTTTCATATAAATAACCTAATTCAAAATTTATAGTATCATTATATGGTGAATATACTAATTTATTTAATTGGGTTTTAATTTGTTCCATATTAAATCATTTAAATTTTTTTTTGTTACTTTAACCGCATAACAAGCGTTATCTTGAAATCCAAAAGTAATAACTATATCATTATCAATTTGTTCTAATCCTGTGCAAAATTCTACCTTAGCAGTGATAAAATTAAATGATTTACTTATAAATTTAATAGACCAATCACTATTCCAGATCACAAATTTATGATAATATTCAGCGTCTTTAAATTTATTATAATTGCTTGATATAAATTTACACTCATGGACAATAGCAATGTATGTGTTATCATCCCAAGGAATTAATTGAGAACCTCCTCTAAGATCATATTTTAATTGTATATAATTATTTGATTTATAAATAGGTTGTGATGTATTTGTGCTTAAATCAATTTTTACTAATTCTGTAGGATTAGTCCATTTTATAAAATGGAATGGTTTATCTTTTATAGGCATCCAATTTTTTTCACAATAAGAATTTGTATCAGGAACTTGTATTCTATTTCTATTTATTTCTTTAACATAATTATCACTAATATCTAATTCGCTCATTTCCATTCTACCTTGTCCATTAGTTGTAGTATCTCGTCTTACACCACAAGCATAATATTTATTATCCCAATATATTAATCTAGCATCTTCTAATCCTATAAAATTCCATATAGGTTTAACATCTAATTTTTCTGTATTAATTTTATTGTATTTTATTATTTTTAGTGTTTGAGGATCTAATTCACAATAAAAATTAGTAGTTCGTAAACTAAGATCATCATCTCTATGATAATATGATAATGGTCCCTCATATCTAGATTGAAATTGTTGTTCACCTTCACAATGATAAAGGGTATATTCAACATTTCTTAATATCATCATTAATCGATTATCATTGTATAGAATTGATGCATTACATAAACCAGTTCCTTTAGAATCTTTATTATCAATATAGATAGGTGAAATAATACCACTTACATCTAATATATCTTTTATAAAATTTTCATAAATCATAATATATATTTAATTGTGTAATATTTTAAATAATTATAAACTTATTAAATATATATAAATTATATATGTCATGCTCTTCATGTTATTATGGTAGAAATATAAGATGTATACAGGGACGAATTGGACCTCAGGGTCCTATAGGTCCAACAGGAATAATTGGCAATACTGGAAATATAGGACCACCTGGTTCAACTGGATTACAAGGACCAACAGGTATAGCAGGTAAAAATGGATATGATGCAAATTCATCATTGTGGCGTTTTGACCCGTCAAATGTAACACCTATTTATAATACTTTTCAAACATTTCCAGGTTCTACATTTTCTAATATAACAAGTGTTAAAGTTGGATTATGGGATAATTTTTTAAATAATTTAACTAATTGGTTTAATAATATTGATACGGATTATATTTTTACAATAAGAGATTATAATACTCAGAGTAATTTTGGTATATACAGAGTTGTATCTACAATATCAAATAGTTTACATATGGATATATCTCTTAATTATGTAAGTGGTGCATCGTCAACATTAGTAGATCAACGTGAATATTTATTATCATACTCAATTGCTGGAGTTTCGGGAGGAATAAGTGGTGCAACAGGTGGATCTGGAGGAACGGGAGGCGGAGGGGTATCTTGGGATACATCATTTAATTATTATTTTATGAAAAAACCATGGCCGCCAGTCTATATAAGTGGAGGTCAATATAATCCACCATATGATTTTAGTTATGGAAATTTTGATGTATCATCAGGACAATATGATGCTATAGATCAAAGAATAGAGTTACATTGGAAATTACCTCCTAGAGAATGTGCAGCATTTAATTTTGCAGTTTCACCAAGACAATTAAATGATGGTGTTGTAAATTTAGAAGCAGGAAATTATTCAGGATCATCTGGAGGGGCATCTGCAAATAGAGATATAAATGATATATGTTATAATTATTTACCATATCATGAAACTCTACACATAGATGTTCGTTATTTTGATACAAGTTTGAGTTCTTGGCATACATTTGTACCAGGTTCATCTACAAATACTAGTCTAAACTTAAATTTAAATGGTGTAAATAATCCGCAACCAAATTTATTTGCACAAACACAAGGAGCATATTTTCAAGCAGGTTCATTATCAACTGTTAATGGTAATTATGGACCGGGAACATATGGAACGCCTACATCGGCATTTGTTCCAAAATATGTATATTTTAATCAAGGAACAAATACTTCGACAATACAATTTGGTAGTCGTCAATATCAATTTAGAATTTATTTAAAAAATAAATCATGTGAAGTTCTACCTAGTCCAGATTATTATGGAACATTAAATCCTGAATGGAATTATCTATATATACCAGATACATCAAATAATTATATAGTATTGGGTGCTTTTGGTCCAGCAACTTCTCCGCAATTAATAAATATAACATCATCATCGTATAAAATTTTATCTACTAATGGATCAAATAATACACTTGTATCAGGGCAATATGTAGCAGATCAATCATTAAATGTTCCTTTTACACAATTATCATTATATGGATTACATGTGAAATATGGATATACTTTATCGGGCGAATATAGTTCATTATCAAAACAAGTAATAATACCTCCTTCAAATTATTTACAAATACAGGATATATCATATCATTCAGTTCCTTTAACTTCAAATACTTGGAATAATTCAAATTTTAATCCAGATTCCTCTGTAAATTTTACAAGTGCACAAAATAATATAATTTTTCCAGGATATAATTATTATCTTTCAGAATATTTTATGGCTTTAAATTCAGATTTAAGTTATAATGTATATTCTACAAATTATGTTCCAATAGGAGGAAATCAATATCCAAGTCAATTAGTTGCCCATCCATTAAGGAATCAAGTATCAACACAATATCTCTATTCATTAGGAAATGGTACTCAAACAACATTTTTTATAGATCAAAATCTTACATATGTTTCAGGACAACAAATATATAATTTTTCAATAGGAGTAACCGGCTATAAACCGGGTTCCCTAACTCCAATTCCAAATATTCTATTTTTTTATCAAAATTCAGAATATAAATTACAAACTTCTGCAATAAATTATAAATTAAAGAATAATCCAGATAATACTGATATAAGTTATGGTATAGATTTATGTAATAATGAATTATGTAAATTTACATTCACAACAAATTCAACTCCAATAACATCAGTTGCTACATTAGATTCTAGTTATACTATAGGATTTTTAGGACAAGATTCTAGTCAAGATCTTTCAAATAGTTATTTTAAAATATCAATTTCAGAAAGTAAGGATGCTACAAAATTACCAAATCCACCATCATCACAATTAATAGAATCATATAGATTGCGTGGATGGTATCTAGGCGTAGATGTAAGTAATGTTGAAGTTTTAAATATAAATTTAACTAATTATCCAGATATATCAAATAATAATTATCAAGATTGGAATATATCATTAAATCAAGTTTTTAAAAATGGTACAATTCAAAGTGTCTCTTATGGATTAACAATTGGTGAAGCACCATTAATAGATGTAAGTTTAAATAATTTTCAAACATCATTTCCACCAATAACTTTAACAACAGATTTTTTTGGATTGAAACGTCCAAGTAGTAATATACAATATTTTAATATTACTGGTAATTTTTCAGATATGTATGAAAAATGGCGTCCTGTTCAAAGTAATTATTTAATAACAGGACATTTATATTATGCAAATGCAAATAATGCATTGGGAGGTAATATTTTTGATAGTTATAATCAAAATTGGCCTATAGCAAATCCATCAACATATAATTTATCTGAAAATGTAGCCATACTATTAGCCACATTACAACATCCTAGTTATTATTATTCAAGAGATAATAGTTATAATCCACAATTTTATATAACAGGAAATTATACAAATAATATTACACGGACTCCAACTAATTTTGATATGACACCGTTAGATATAAGTTTTAATGGAAAACATTTGTGGTGGGATTTTACAACACTAACTTCATCTTTACCATTATTTACTTATACTTTACATACACCGGGTACAGGCGAATATCCTACTAATTACAATTCACCAGGTTATAGTACAACATATTCTCATAGTACTTCTATAACAGATTCTCAATTAATGTGGTGTAAAACAGGATTTACATGTGGACAATATACAACTAATAATTCAGAAAATCCATATATAGATTATACAATTTTTTATGATCAAAGTTTAAACTATTCATCTTTTAATTCAACAGGTGTTTCAAAGTCATTATCCTATACCGCAGTAAATGATGATTATTATGTAGGTGGAAATAAGACAATATCGGGAACATATAAATGGTTATTGTTAAGTGATACTAGAAGTAATGGAACTGATTTTGGCAAAGTAGTATTAACAGGTAATACTTCATTGACTCTTGGAGACGATTATTTGATATATGTTCAAGAGATAGATACATATTTTAATTCATCTAATAATACATTGACTGTAGGTTATCCTTCTGGAAGATCCGGTTGGAAAGCAGTTCATGGAACATGGAATCAAGGGCAATCAATAAGTTTAAATAATGAACATGAAGCAGGATGTTATCGACGAACTACAAATACAGGTGCAACTGCTATATATAATATAAAATTTTATAGTCCAAATTCTAATATTCAAATATTTTATAGAATAGGTCTAAAAAATCAAAGTAATATAAAAATATCAGATGTTACAATAAGTTATGGAAGTAATTAAGATATTAAAACATATAAATAATATAATTATTATTTATATGTCTGCAGTAATAGACAATGATTATCAAACAAATTTATTATTTAAAAGATTTACAGGAGTTGCAGCAACACAATTAGATCAAGAGTTCAGTAATGAACCATTTAGAGCTATACAGAATATTTTTAGTAGAGATATTTTAATAGAAGAAGTTCCAAGTCAAGCACCAATATCAATATTTAATCTAGATAATAGTAATAATTGGCAAGATTCATCAGGAGCAAATGCATCATTAGATGCATCTGGTCAACGATTTTCAGATTTATATCCAAATAGTAATTTAGAATTTTATAAAAATGTAGAGTTGGAAGCAGTTCCGGGTGCTAATTCTCGTGTATGGAGAATTTTAGATGCAAGTGGAAATAATATTCTACAAGATACTCTTAATTTTAAATTTGATGATATAAATTCAACATATTTAATGAGAGTTAAATATTCGAATGGTACAGTTTATATAAATAATCCTATAAATAGTTATCCACTTTTTTGGGTTTTAGATAATCAAAGTGGTTATTTACAATTGTATCAGACAAGTAGTAATTTATCATCAATTGCACATATTCCAACAAGTCCTCCAAAAATATCATTTTTTAGATATATAGGCAAAAAAGGATTATTAAATTTAGATATTTCTGGTCAGCAACAAGTATTAGATTTAAGCGGATTATCATTGGATACAAGTAATATATTAGTAAATTTAGAACGATTGAATCGCATGATTTTACCAGATGGATATGTTGATATATCAGGTACAAATTATGACTTATGTGGAAATGAAGTAGTAAGAACAAATTACACATATAATCGTAAAAATATGTTTATAGGATATGAAAATTTACCAATATTAGATGGAAGTGCAGTAAATCATCTAGAAGATCCATCATTAAATGGTATACGCTTTATATTAGATGTATCCGGAAATGTTCATATTCATGGAAAAAAACAACATGGATTTTTTGATCCACCAAATATTACAGCATGGCAGGGTGCTAGTGGGGAACATAGTCATGCCGAAGGATATAGAACATGGGTTGGAGGCGATTATGCACATGTGGAGGGTAATGCATGTAAAATAGGTCCGCATTTTTCAAATTCAGGAGTAGGACATTATTCACATGCAGAAGGAGATTCAAATGAAATTTATACATTATTTTCTCATGCTGAAGGTAGAAGTAATGTAATACAGTCAGCATCTAATTGGAGTCATATAGAAGGGCGCGATAATTTAATAGATAGCAATAGTTCATATGTTCATGTAGAAGGAAGAAATAATATAGTAAGTAGTAATTCTTTATATAGTCATGTAGAAGGTTCTGGTAATAATATTATAAGTGCAATATCGTCACATGCAGAAGGAGTCAATAATACAATAAGAGGTTCGTTTTGTCATGCAGAAGGATATAATAATACAATAGATACATCTGCTGTATATTCACATATAGAAGGAGGATTTAACCAGATAGGTCCATCAGGAGCATACGCTCATGCAGAAGGTTTTCATACTATAATAGATACAAGTGGTGGTCATGCAACAGGTCATTATAATGACATAAGTCAAAATGTAATTTTTGTAATAGGGTGTGGAAAGAGCGATATTAGTCGAATGGATGCATTATATGTAGATATGAGTTGTACAACACATATAAATAATAGATTAGAAGTATCCGGAAATGTTTTAATAGATGGAGAATTAGATATGTCATGTAATTTTATAGAAAATATAGAATATATTAAATTTTGTAATGATATAATTGGAGTAACAGATTTAAGTACAGCAGCAGTTAATTTAGGTTTTAGTGCATTTGGAGTAGGAACAGGATTTGGAATAGCAGGTAATCATAATATATCAATTGGTAATTTTTCAAATCATTTACAACAAAATGAAGATTATACAATAAGTATTGGCTATGAAACAGGTCATATATTACAAAAAGAAGGAGCAATAGCAATAGGGAAAAAGGCAGGAAAAACACATCAAAGAGGAAAATCTATTGCAATAGGGTATGAAGCAGGTAGTGAAAATCAAGGGCAAAATTCATCAATATTTCCAAGTATAACAGAAGATGCAATAGCAATAGGTAATCAAGCCGGTAAAATAAATCAAAAACGAGCAATTGCATTTGGATCATTCGCAGGATATGAAAATCAAGAATATAATTCAATAGCGATAGGTATTTTTGCAGGAAATAAAGATCAAAGCGATAATGCAATATCTATCGGTACATCTGCAGGACAAAATCAACAAAAAAGTGATGCAATAGCAATAGGCACAAACTCGGGAGAAAATAATCAAGAAAAGAATTGTATAGCAATCGGTAAAAATGCTGGAAAAGGAAATCCAATGGGTCAAGGTCAACATGAAAATTCAATAATATTAAATGCAACAGGGGCGCAGGTAGATAGTGATGTATCAAATGCTCTTTATATAGCACCAATTCGAGGTCCAATAGAAAAAACGAATGTATTATTTTATGATAATTCAAATAATGAAATTACATATGGAATAATAAATGTTTCAAGTAATATATCAGGAGATTTAGAGTTAAGTTGTAATAATATATTGGATGTAAGTTCTATTACATTTTGTGATGGAACATATATAGGTCCAGGTAGTTCATTTGATATATCAACAAGTCAAACTTTGGATATAATATCAAATAAAACTATAATAAAAAATGATTTAGGAATTAGACAAACAAATCCAACAGAAACATTAGATGTAACAGGATCAACATTTATAACAGAAAATATCTTTATATCAAGTGATAAATCACATAGCACACATACAAATGATAATAGTATACATGCAAGAAATACAAATTTAATAGATTCATTGCGCTTATCTTTTGAAGATATTTTTGATGGAATTTGGGTTCCTATGATGAAAGCAAATGGTTCTGGAAATTATACAAATTTTTCTACTGGACAACAATATATATTATCACAACCAAACCCAGGAAAACCAAATGCAGTACCTACATTTTCAAGTGCATGGGGACCATGTGTAATTCCAATAGCATATTTAGATATTAATCAAAATTATCAAACCACGCCGTTTGATCCTGCAGGTACACATGGACCGAATCGTCCACATATAGCAAATACAAGTGCATATTTTACAGTAAAATTTTCTCAATTGTATGATTCTGGTTATAATAATCCAGTTCCAGTAAATTGGGACCAAGTAACAAATAATGTTACAAATACAGGAAAAAGTGGTTTAGCAGCAATTACACATCAATCAATAACATTTGTTGCTGGTTATACTGATAATTTTAAGAGATTACCAGGAGATGATTTTAGAAGACCTAAACCATTTATAAAAGTAATATCAACAAATATACCAAATTTAAAAAATTTAATAGGTTTAACAAGTGATGGTGTAAGTACCGCAATAGATATAAATGTTTCTACAAATGGGGGACTATATTATGGTCATACACCAAATACACCAAAAATAGGAGGAATAGTGCGAATAATAATAGCCGAATCATGTCCAGGAATACCCGCAGACAAAGAAATAAGAAATAAAGTATGGTTATTATTAGAACATCAATGGAATTATGAAGCATGGCAAGGTGCAGTCGCAACAAATAATTCAGTGTTTTTAAGGAGTTTATTACAAGATCATGCTGTTGATGTAAGGATGTATTCTAATAATCATGGTCATTTAAATAATATACGGACAAATCCATTTACAAATAATTTCAATACAGATTGGCAGTTAATTACTCCAAAACAAATATTAGAACATCAACAATATAGTTGGGATAAGTTTGTATTACCTATGGGTAATTTTGCGTCTCCTGTAGTATTCAATAACCCAACTATTGTCCCAAATACAGATGTAGCATATACATTGATGGTAGGAGGAACTGAATGTCCCAATCCTTTAACGGGAATTCTAGATGGTGTATATCCTCCAATTGTTCCAGGAGCAAATTTATGGGAAATATGGTTAAATTTAAAAGATTGGGGGTATGGTATAACTACTACTGAGGAAGTTTTTGAAAATAATGTTGATATTTGTGGAAATGTTGTAATAGATGGTTCAACAACAGCCCAAACAATATCAGCAACAAATATAACATGTAATAATTTAGATGCATTAAATTCTATAGACGTAGGTGCAAATCAAAAACTAACATTTACTGAGAATAAAATAGTGAGTACTGTTACTGCTACCGGATGGGCACCAATAGTTCCAAGTGCACCGGGTCTACAATTTAATCCAGGATTAGAATTTAAAGCAGAAAATTTTTATTTTGATTGTACTAGTATTGATACTACTAGAGGATTTGTAGTATCTTTGGCAAGAGCAGATGGAGATTCAATTTTTCGTATTGTAGATAATAGTAATAATTCAGATTTGGCATATGGCGGACATACATTATTTCAGGTAGAAGGAAGTGGATTAGTACAAACAAAAAGTATTCATCCATGGACAGATATGTGTTATAATATAGGAATTAGTACATTCAGATATAAAAATTTATATGTAGGAAATATAGATGCTAGTGGAGATGTTAATATAGCAGGTAATATAAATGTAGATGGTAATTTTGGTGATATATCAGCAACAAATATAGACGTATCAAATAATTTAAATGTCGATGGATTAATTACAGGAGTAGCAGAAACTACATTTGTAGAATATAGAGATTATATAACAGATATATCTTTTGACATAAGCGGATGGTATTGTATTGCTCGAACAAAAGATACAAATAACACAGGAGGACAAGATAATGCGCGTGGACTTTTTATATTAGATGATGATACATCTGGCAAACGACAACAAATTATATTTTATGCCGGAACATCATATTCGAGAGGCAATTATATAAATATTTTAGCAAATAATTGGTATGGAACACCTACAATTACAAATATAAAAATGGATATAAGTTCTACATATTATGGTACAAATATATATATATATAGAGAAGCGACTACTTCTGCAGATGATATTCATGTTCGACTTTATGAAAATGGTAGAGAATTTGGTACAGGTGGGAAATGGGAATTAACAGCGACACCAATTGCTGGATTAACTACAACAGATATTAATTTAGATATAACATATAATCCTAATAGTAAACGTGCAAATAGTATTTCATCATTAGATACATATATAACAGGCGAATTTACAGCACCAACTATAAAAAATACAGATTTTTCAGGGATAAATATGACTCTTGGTAATACTTCTACTCATGGTATTTTTGAAATTAAAGATGCAAATCAATCGGGATTAGGAGCACATACAGTATATAGAACAGATGGACATGCTAATACAGTTACACATGGGGGGTATGAATATACATCTTCATCAAATCCTATAACATTTCCTACTATTGGTGGAAGAAATCCAATTAATAGAGTTGTATTTGATTTAAATGAAGGTCATACACAACATAGTAATCTTGTTGCTGATTCTGGTAGTGTATTGAAAACGCAAGGAGGTATAAAAATAATGCCATTACAAACGGGTATAGGTGGAGCACAAGGCCCCGGCTGGGGAGCAAGTTTATTTTTAGGTGAATGGGGTTGGGGTAATCAAAATTGGAATAATCATACTACAATTAAAAGATCTCAAAGTACAAATGATCATAATCGCCCTGGTTCTGGAAATGTATATTGTAATGCAGTAAGACAAAATATTGTTCATACAAATCAGAATAATCAAGGACCAGTATGGAATCATGGATTTCAGGGTTATTCTGCAAATACGATGTATTATAATGGCGGCGATATTAGATATATTATAGTAGATCCAAAAAATGGTTCAAATCATTTTGCAAGTGTTACTCTTCCAAGTATACAGAAACCAATGCTAGGACAAACAATTACAGTAGCAAGAGTTAATGTACCACCTACATATATAAATCATAAAACTGCAGTATTAATTAAAGCGGATACTCCTGATAGAATAAATTGTCCACATAGTATTTTTGTAGATGATAATGCATTTGGTGCTATAGCATTAGACCCTTATGATGATTTGTCGGGTAATACAGCAATAGGATTTCCAAATCCATATAAATCAACTAATATATGTTCAGTTACTCTTGTAGCGTCACAAAATGGACATTATACTGATCCTCCATCATCTTCAGGAGATCCTCAAGGAGGCGATATAACAACCCAATTTGTTTGGCAATTTATAAGTTCAGGAAGTCCAGGTGTTTAAAATAATATCAATATTTGGATGTTTATAATCTTTTTTTAATTCAATTAAAATATTTTTCAATTTCTCTCTGTTATTATAATATTTAAATTGATCTTTATAAAAAATCATATTATTCAATGTAATTTCTACATATTGCTTGTCTATAGTTTTGTAATTATATAATAGTCTTTTGCAACTATTAAAACCACCAGCAAAATCTTTAACATAATATGCAGAAATACTATTATAGTATTCAAATTCTATCCATGATTTTAAATTAATAAATAATTTTTCTGTATAATTATAGTTTTTGTAATTTTTATATTTTGTGTAGAGTGAATTGATTAAAAGATGGTTATTTTTAATATAAAAACATTTCATTAACATCATGATACATTCAATTCGTTCGTTATCATATTCCACACTTCGAGATAAAATTTCTATTGCTTTATCAATTTTGTTTTCTAATAAATAAAAGTTTCCGAGTTGAATACATGCATAATATTTTTCTTGATTCCAGTTTTGTAGTTCTAATATTTTTAGATACCATTCAATCGCTTTATCAGTAAAGTTGCAATCTTTATAACTTTGCGCACAATAAAAAGCATATCTATTTTTTAGGATAATATCAGTTTCTTCAATATATGCTTTTTCTAATAATAAAGCATCTTCTAAATATTTATTAGTGCAATTACTTCTTGCTCCAAAAGTTCCAATTTCAATATGATAATCGCCTGTAATAATCTCTTCTCCATTAATTGAATCAATATTGTTTAAAAATTCGTGTAATACACCAACAAATTTCCAGTGTTTTCTGTTATTAATCAAATTAGGACGTAGATAAGAATAACCGTTAGTTCCAAATTTATATAAATATTTATCATATTTAAAATCAGGTAATTTAAAATCTCCAACAATTTTATCATCAGCATCAAATAAAAATAAATAATCAGTTTTATTATATGCAGCATCAAGAGCCAATGTTCTATTATATCCAAAATCTTTCCATTTATGTTCAATTAATTCTCCAGAAATATCTAATCTCTTAAAGAAATTTTTTATAATTTCTTTAGTGTTATCAGTAGAACCGGTATCACATATAAGCCAATAATCAAATTTGATATATTCATATAAATTTTGTAGTGTTTTTTCTATAATTTTACTTTCATTTTTTACAATCATATTTAAACATATAGTTTTATTTTGTAATGGATTTGTCATGTATGAGAGATAATATATTTATATTTAAATATAATTATATTATAATTATCATATTGTTATGATGAAAAATTATTATTTATTATATAAATTAACAAATAGTGAAATATTATGGATAGTTGATATTGGATATAATTATTATAGTTTAAAAAAACGTGTAAAAGATTTTAGATCAAAATATGAAACATATTATATTGTATCTAAATTAATAGATAATGATTTAGATATATATTTTAAACAATTTACAAGATTTCATATAGATAAAAATTGCGAGTTATTATTTCAAACATTAAAATAAAATAATTATAAAAAAAATCTAATTAATATAATATAATGCAGAATTTTTTTGGAATTATGTCTCCTTTAACTAAAGATTATTGTTATTATTTTTATCTTTTAGGAATATTATCATTCGTAATGTTAATTGTAGGTTTAGTAACAGGTATAATGAAAGTATTAACAGAAAAAAAATTATTAGTAGGTTTAGCGCATTTAGTTATGATGTCTTTAGGACCATTAATAGCATACTATGTAAATAGACTATTATATACAATGTGTGTAAATTCGGTAAACTAGAATAATTAATAATCATATATTTAATATATTAAATATATGATTAATGATTAAGTTTTCGTCTATTCCGAAATCTTAATTTTTTATATGTTGTATTTCGTTTAGGTTTCTTGTATCGTTGAGTATTAGATTTTGTTTGTCTAGTTGAACTAACTGGTATACTAGATTTACTAGATTTACTACTTTTTATTTCTTCTACAGGTTTTAGTCTAGATGATCTTCTTATTGGTTGTATATCAATCGCTTTATGTGATTTACTAGTTTTAGATTTTGTCTCTATAATTATAGATTTTCTTAGATGTAAAGCGGTAGGAATCTTGAAATTTGATTTTTTATCATCAAACAATAAATATGTTGGCATATGGGATGCATAAAAAGTATGGCGCGGTTTTGTTGTAGAATACATATCAAATATAGGTTTAGCAGTTTTAATACCTGCATCGGCTTCTAATGTAATATTTGTTTCGCCATCTTTAAATATTACACTTGCCGCGTGATATGGACATACGCCTTTATCAAGAGGAATTTCATGAGGAACCATTGCATATGCATCGCCAATATCAGGATTGACATCAATATTATGTTTGGGGTGTTTTTTTATATAATAATTTCTAGTATATCTTACAATTTCTGAATTTTGTTTATCAGATACACCAAATTTTCTTTTAGATTTATCGGATTCAACACTGAATACACTATTATCAAGGTCATAATCGGCATCATTTAATGATATTTTTTCAGCAAATTTAAGACAATCGTTTTTTTCATGTTTAATTTCTATAGATTTTGTTGTTGTAAATTTTTTATATATAATCTCTCCTTTTTTATTTTTAGTAAAATGATCTTCCCCTCTTAAAGTTCTTATTTCAAAAAGATATTTATCAAAAAATTTAGGATTTTGTGCTCTAATAGTTTCAATATGTTGAATTTTTATGAATATATCAACCGGATTTGGTTGTTTTAGTGCAAATATTTTGTTTTCAGAAAATTTATATTTATTTTTTTCATCAAATTCTCTCAATTCCATTAAAATAAAGAGAGATTTTATTTTTATGTTACTATATTTATTATTTGCTTACCAGACATTTGTGCTTTTTTTACTTGACAGCCCCGTAAATGCGCGCTTTTTGCCTGATGATTCTTTGCAACAAAACCACAATATTCGCATGTGATTTTACTGCTGCTACTAGCATATTTAGTCGATAAATATTCTTCAAGAGTTGGAATCTTAATTTCTTCTATCTGTTTTAAAAATTTTTGATTGAATTCTTTTGCTAATTTTATAAGTGAAAGTTTTGAATGTGCAAATGCTTGATATTCACTATTAATCGCTTCAAGTTTTTCTTTATTAATAGTATCTATTTCACTATCATCATCTAGATCATCAAGTCTATCTTTAAAATGGTCAATTATATCAATCGCAATTTTAATTTTTTCAGGATCATTGTTTACTTCATGAACATATACAAGAACTTTTCCATCATGAATGTTTATTTCATAATTCTCTTTTCCGGCTACTCCATAATTTTGTGATAAAAAAACACCACAGCAATTTTGCGTTTCAATATCATGTATAAATTTTTTAATTTCTTCTTGAACTACATTTTTGTTCCATACTTTATTCTCTACTAATATCTTTGGTTTATTAGTTCTGATTAACATAATATCACCAGTTTCTTTTTGTTGTCCAACAGAATCAATTTGAGCAGATGGATATAGAGAATGTAGAATATCGACAACTAGATTTTCACTAATTTTACCTTTAGAAGATGAGTTTTCCATTTTTTTTAAAAGATCTGTAAGAGAATTATTTAAATTTTGAGATGTTGAACTATTATTTTGAGAGATTTGATTAATATTTTTTAATTCATTTTCAGTACATGTTTTTACTTCACTAATTCTTGTATCTAGACGTTGTTCAGTAGCAGTTAGACTAGTATTTAAAATAGTTTGATTATGATTAATAGATGCATTTAATTTTGTTTCAATGTTATTAATAAATTCATTAAGTGATTTTGTAGTAATATTAGAGGTGAGTAGTTTTTGTGTATCGGTAGCAATAGATTTATTAACAGTATCAATAGATTTATTTAATGCTAATGCTAATTCACGATTACTTTTTGGAATAAGTGTATTGATTACTCCTGTAGTTTTATCATAGAGAAGAGTGTTTTGTTCTTTAATAAGAGGTTCAATTTTATCAGCGACATTTTGTGTAAGAATTAATCGTAGATCTTCAATATATGCAGTTTTAAATTCATTCATTTTTAGAGAAAAATTAGTTACTGTATCAGATTGAAATTTATTTAAATTTTGATCCATTGAATCTATTTTGCTTTGCATAGATTTAATAGTTTCAAAAAGATTAGAAATAGTTCCAGTATTTATAGAATTATTAAGTGTATCTTTTAGTTTTTCCATAATATCAATAAATGCAAGAAAAGTTTGTTCTATATCAAGATTTTGATGATCATTGAAAAATTTGATAATTTTTTGATTATTTATTGTTATAGATGTTTCAGATTCTCTCTTGGGCATTTAATATAATGATATTAAAAACTTTAAATATTATTAAATAAACTTATAGAAAAAAATTGATTTAATAATTATATTTATACATAACAATTATAATAATAATAATAATGTCGTGTATTGCTATAACATTTGGTGATTGTAGTGAAAATCATGTTGGAATGGAAAAGATGGGAAATATTTCAGCAATAGGATATTCGAGTAAAGATTTAGATAAGATAGCCAATCATTTTTCTGGAAAAGTAATTGAAAGAATTGATCTAACGTCATATTTGGGAGATGAAACGTATGTTGGAGAAAGACCAGAATTATTAATTATAAGAAATGCAATACAAAATCATTCTAAAATATTTATAGAATTAAATAATTTAGAATGGGATGCAAAATATTTTGATACAAGAAGGCAAAAGGTTTTAAATAAACATGCTAGAACAAATCTTTGTTTTAGTAATTATTCACAAAAAGCAGATTTTGAAAATAAAAAAGGAACAATTATTAGTTATGATGAAGTGCCGGAATTAAATAGTGCTAGAAAATTAATAATGGATTCTATTAATGAAAAAAATTTAGAATGTGAAGGCAATAATTATCATAATATTAATAAAAATGGAATAGGTTGGCATGGTGATGCAGAAAGAAAAAAGGTTATAGCATTAAGATTAGGCGAAACAATGCCTATATGTTTTAATTGGTTTAAACAATGTAAACCAATCGGAACTAAATTTATTGCTCAAATTAATAGTGGAGATATTTATGTTATGTCTGAAAAAACGACTGGGTATGATTGGAAAAAACGATCAATTTATACATTAAGACATAGTGCAGGAGCAGATAAATATACTAAATTACCGAATTAGCATGTAAATATTGAATTCCATATGCAGTAATAAACAATAAAATACAGCATATTTCTGCCTGATTGTATAAAATATATCGTTTATGATGTATTTTGAGAATTTCATAAGAAAATTGTGGCATGTACATCATTGTAATTAGAGAAGCAAGGGTTTTAGTATACATACTAGGATTTAATAATGGTGCAACAATACTAACAATTTCACTAACAGCAACGGCTTGAATAGGATGTTCAGGTGCAATTAAAATACTTGAGATAGCCCGATTAATTCTAATAAAAGGATATATCATTAATATAATATAAATGAATGTTTTTATATCTTTAATGGTGATAAATGAAAATTATATATAAGATAAAGTGTTAATCCATCTCCAATACTAGATTTTAATATTTCTAGTAAAGCACTTTTTTTAACAGAATCAAATGTAATTTTAAGAGTTGGATAACTAGATTTTAAAGCCATAATTCTTAATGGAAATCCAAGAGTATTTGCCGTAAATGCTGATAAAAACTTAGCATATGGAATTTTTAAAAGATAAAAATTATAAATAGTTATATATACTACAATTTCTCTAAGAGTCATCCAAAAAATGTACGTTTGTAATTTTGGATATATATTAAGTCTTAATTGAAATTTTTTTATTTCTAGAAAAATATATGGTGGAGATGCTGATAATCCAGCAATAGCACCTCTTATTATATTATTAGGTATAAATGAACTCCATGTATATACACTGTTTTGAATAGCAAAAATAGTAGTCATAAGACTAGTCCATCTGAGTTCATCTAATTTAAAAACATCTTTTTCTTCGCTTAATATTT
>CEUJ01035037.1_pt1 | contig 20117 bp, 15 predicted proteins | sample 361531 | NCBI WGS metagenome assembly CEUJ01 (sample SAMEA2622842, study PRJEB7988) | marine metagenome | biome: marine biome (ENVO:00000447); feature: marine epipelagic mixed layer (ENVO:xxxxxxxxx); material: "saline water (ENVO:00002010), including plankton (ENVO:xxxxxxxx)" | depth 140 m | reverse complement strand
GATTTTCCCTATCCACTATGGAAAAGTAAATTTATCAAAGATCATGACCAAAAAATATATACAAGTAATTTGAAGGATGTAGCTGATAATATTCCAAAGCCTGATATTTTAATTGCTGGCTGCGGGACAGGAAGAGAGGCTATCGGTATGGCTCGATTGAAAGAAGATTCTAATATATTAGCTGTTGATTTGAGCATGAAAAGTTTATCTTATGCAAGTATTAAATCAAAAGAAAATAATATAAAAAATATAGAATTCTTAAACGCCGATATTTTGGACTTAGAAAAATTAGGTAAGAAATTTGATATTATTTCCAGCTGCGGAGTTTTACATCATATGGAAAGTCCGGAAAGAGGATTAAAAACTCTTTCAAAAATTTTAAAAAATAATGGTTATATAAAACTTGCTTTTTATAGTTCTTATGCTCGTCAGGGGCTTAGTGAATTAAAAGACTACATTTATCATAAAAAACTTACAAATAAAATTGAGGATTTAAGAAAACTTAGAGAGCTTGTTAAAAATAAAAAAATAGATATTAAAATTGATTTCTTAGAACAAACCGAAAAATCTCTCGATTTTTACTCTTCAAATGAGCTCAGAGATTTGTTATTTCACCCTAGTGAAATTAATTTTAACTTAATTGAAATTAACCAGTTATTAAGTAATTGTAATCTTGAGTTTATTGAATTTGATAATAAATACATAAAACTAAAGAATTATTACAAAAAAATATTTCCAGATGACTCAAATGGATCTAATTTACATAATTGGGATCTTATAGAAAAAAAACAACCAACTATTTTTAGTAGTATGTATATTTTTTGGGCAAAATTATTAAATGAACGAACAAAAGAATAATAAAAACCAAAAAGAGCCTTCAATTGAAACTATTAATTTAGCAATCAAGTCAATTAATGAAAATGATCATGTTGGGTTAAAAAAAATTGTTAATCTGATGATAGATAATTTTCCCAATGGATCAACTAGCTGGTTATTTTCAGCCATTTATCATAGTCAAATTAATAAACTTAATGTTAGTGAAAATCATATTATTAAAGTCTTTAAAATTAATCCAAATTATGGTGAAGCTCACAGAATTTATTCAGATATTTTGAGAAGAAAGAACGATAAAAAAAAGTGTTTACACCATGCATTAAAAGCAGTGAAAATAAATACAAGTAACGCTGCTGCATTAGATACTCTTGGAACAGCATATGCATTTAATAATGACCAAATAAATGCAGAAAAATGTTTTTTGAAAGCAATAAAATTACAACCTGATTCTGCTATTATATATAACAATTTAGGAAACACCCAAAGGCATCTTGGTAAATACAATGAGTCGATTTTATCATTTAATAATGCCAATAAATTAAATCCTAATATTATTGAAATATATACAAATCTATCGTTGACCTTTTTTGAAATGGAAGAATATAAAAAAGCAATTGAAATTCTTAAAATCTGTGAACAAAATAATAAAAATTTTAAAAAAAATAATTATGTTGATTTATATACATCTTACGGTCACATTTTTTCTAAAATTCATCAAAATAAAAAAGCAATAAAATATTATAAAAAAGCATTAAAAATAAATAAATATTACTCACCAGCAAATAACGGTATTGGTGAAGCTTATTTAAATATGAGAATGTATTTAAATGGGCTTAAACACTTCAGGCTAGCTTTAAAAAATTCACCGAATTTACAAAATTCTATTTCTAATTATTTATTAACTTATAATTATTTAGGTAACTTTGACAAAAAGAAAAAATTTGAAGAAACAGTTAAATATTCAAATTATGAAAAAACAAATAATATTAAAGTTTTTAAAAATGAAAAAATAAAAAATAAAAAATTAAAAGTTGGTTTTATTTCAGGTGATTTTTTTCATCACCCTGTAAGTTATTTTTTAATTAATTTTATTGAAAATATTAATTCAAATAGGTTTAAAACCATTGCATATAATAATGGTGCAAAAGATGATAGTTTTACTAAACGTCTAAAAAAAAGTTTTTCTGACTGGTGCAATATATACAATCAAAATGATGAAAGCATAATTAATAGAATTATAGATGATAAAGTTGATATTCTTTTTGATTTATCAGGACATACTGGAAGAAATAGACTCAAAGTTTTTAAGTTTAAAGCTGCGCCTATCCAGATATCATGGTTGGGATACTCAGGTACAACAGGAATTAGAGAAATTGATTATATCCTTTGTGACAAGATTTCTATTCCGAAAGATGAAGAGAAATGGTTCGTTGAAAAACCTTTAAGAATGTCAAAAAGTTATTATAATTTTTCAAAACCTCAAGAAAATGACATACTTATAGAAGATAAAAAATGTTCAAATAATATAGTTTTTGGCTGCTTTAATAATCCAAAAAAAATTAATAATAATGTTATATCTTTATGGTGCGACATACTTAAAAATATACCTTCAAGTAAATTAATTCTTAAGTATAAATATTATAAAGATATAAATATTAAAGAAAATATAATTAAAATCTTTTTGAAATATAATATAAATAAAAACAGGATTTCATTTTTAAGTGCGTCCCAAAGGGAAGATTATCTCAAGGATTTTAATAAAATAGATATTTCTCTCGATCCATTTCCATATCCAGGAGGAACAACAACTTGTGAGTCATTATATATGGGTGTACCTGTTATAACTCTTAAGGGTGATAACTTTTTATCAAGAAATTCAGAAAATATTTTAATAAACTCAAATTTTAAAAAATTTATAGCTGATAGTAAAAAAGAATATAAAGATATTGCATTAGAGATGTCACAAAATATTAGTAAATTGAATAAACAAGAAATCAGAAATCAGTTTCTTGAATCATCAATAATGAATGGTAAAAATTTTACGAGAGAACTAGAGTTAAATTTGATGAAAATTTGGAATAACTACTGTTAAGATTATTAAAATGAAAAACCATTTAGAAAAATTAAAATTAGGAATTTTAGAGCATAAAAATAAAAATTATTCAGCAGCTGAAAAAATTTATTTAGAAATTTTAGATGATAACTCTAATCACCCTGATGCAAATCATAATTTATCAATTCTTTTAATAGAACAAAATAAAATTGATAAAGCCGAGAGATATATAATTAATTGTATAGAAAGTGAATTTGCTATTGCTCAATACTTTCTTACTGCCTCAAAATTCTTTTCAATAAAAAGTGATTTTAAAAAAGCACTTTTAATGGCTAATAAGTCAATTCAAGTCTCTAAGAATGACGAGAAGATTAAATGTTTTTATCAAAAAGCAACCGTTTTGAAAGCTTTGGGTGATAATGATGAGTCATTGGTATATTTTAAACGATGTCTAGATATTGATCCAAAAAATCCAATTGTTTTAAATTCATATGGTGTGGGGCTATGTCAGAAAGAAAAATTCATTGAAAGTATACCCTACTTTACTTCAGCATTGGAGTATAAACCTGATTTTTTTGATAGTAATATAAATTTAGGATTGGCTTATCAAAAAACTAACAAAGCGGTTGAAGCGCTTAAATTTTATGAAAAAGCTAAATCAATTAATCCTAATCACCACATGTTAAATATTAATATTGGTTCAATGTATCAACAACTTAGGAAACCAGAAAAAGCTCTATACTATTATAATATTGCTCAACAAATTGAACCTAATTTTCCCGAAATTTATAATAATATTGGAATTGTTTATGGAGAAACCGGTAAAAAGAAAAAGGCATATGAATTTTATAGAAAGGCTTTAGAGCTTGATCCTAATTATACAAAAGCTTTTAGACACATTGCCCTAACAAAATTATTAAAAATCAATGATCCTATAGTAAAAAAAATGGAACATTTATATTGCTCAAGCAATATTTCAGAAACCGATAAAATCGAAATAGCGTTTGGTCTAGGAACAATTTATGAGTTTAACAAGCAATATAATGATGCCTTTAGATATTTTGATGAGGGGAATAAATTAATACGAAAAAATTTAAATTACGATATTGAGAGAGTAATTAAAAATATAAAACAAATGTATAATTTTTTTCCATCAAATTTGTCAATTAAGAAAAAAAGCCAATTCACACCTATTTTTATACTTGGCATGCCTAGGTCGGGATCAACACTTTTAGAAAACATTATAACAAATCATCCTGAGGTTGAGTCATTAGGTGAATTATCATTCATAAGTGACTTAGTAACAAAAACAAAGAAAAATAATATTTTTTGGCCTGAAATTGTTAATGAATTTTCAGAGGAGGATTTATTATTACTTAGAGATAATTATCTAAATCGCATTAAAGAGATTTCGCCTCGTCTAAAAAATATTTTTACTGATAAAATGCCTTATAATTTTTTATACATTGGTTTCATAAAAAAAATATTCCCAGATTGTAAAATAATTTTTACATCAAGGGATAGTAGGGATAATTGTGTTTCAATATATTTTTTAAAACTATTTGGAAGTCATAAATATAGCCATGATTTAAAAGATCTTGCTAAGTATTATAATATTCATACTGAAACTATAAATTTTTGGAAGAAGATATATCCTGATCAAATATTTGATTTTAAATATGAAGAATTTGTTAAAAATCCAAAAAATGAGACTAAAAAATTATTTGAATATTGTAATTTAAAATATGAAGATGGCTATGAAAGATTTGACCTCAATAAAAATATGATAAGGACTGCAAGTAGTCATCAAGTTAGAGATAGAGTAAATTCTTCGTCAATTGGGAAATGGAAAAACTATAAAAATGAACTTAAAGATTTGCTTAATGAGTTAAATAAAGATAGTTTTCATAATCAAAAAAAGGGCGTGTAGCTCAGCGGCAGAGCACTACGGTGACATCGTAGGGGTCGTTGGTTCAATCCCAACCACGCCCACCATTTAAATTAAATAATTAGCCTGTAAATAAGACGAATCTGCTATTCTTGATTTTTAATTCAATTAAAAGGTTGTAATAAAAGATTATATTACCATATTAATCATAACATTCATTATGGGAGAGAAAAATGTTAATAGAAAAAGTTAATTCCGCATCTTTTGCTAATGGAATTCTTCGTATAGAAGTTGCTAAAACAAATGGAAAAGGCGAATGGATAGAAACTGGCACGTTGGAAATACCAGGGAGTTTAGTTGCTAATGTAATTTCACAAATATCTACTGCGGCCACAGATATTTCTGGCCAATTAGTAAAAACAGATGCAAATAATGGCGCAGAGAAAGCTGACTCAAACGATAAGCCTAAATCTAAAGGTAAAAGTAAAAAGTAACTTTAAAAAATTTAGCCTTGCGATCTGGATATAATTTATGAGAACTTCTTTAAAAAAATTAACAATTTATTCTGTTCTAATTTTTCTTTGTACAAATCAATTAACAGCAGAAAATTCTGAGAATACTGATTATTTAAATATTCAGACTTTGTCATTTGCATCAATAGCTCAGGATGATAATTTTTTTAACGAAGATGATTATGTTGAATTTATTAAAGATCATATCTTTAATCAACCTGAGTTTAAATTTGCATCTGCTATTCAAAATGAAAAAAAATTACTACTTACAAGCGCAAATAGAGAGAGATTCCCAACCATTTCGGGTAGAATTATCAATGATGAGGTGCTTGACAGAAAAATTGATGATTTTAGTTCTATTAGAAAACGTCAAGATGACAGTTTTGATGCTGTTGCAGAAATCAATCAAGCAATTTACTCCGGTGGAAAAGTAAATAGTCAAATTAGATTTGCTAGACATGAGGCATCTAATTCAATTATTGAAAAGAACTCTACTACCTCTAAATTAATACTTGAGGCAAATAGTATTTTTGTTTCTGCAGTTATTTATGATTATATTTATAAATATGCTAATGATCTCATAGATGAATTATTGCCTCTAAAAGAAAAAATGGAAAAAAGGGTCAAATCAGGAGCAATTGACCCTGCTCAATATGCACTTTTTCTTGCTAGACTTAATAAATTTCAATCAAACATTTATACTCTTGAAGCAAGAGCCCAAACAAGTAAAACAAACTTTGAAAATATTTTTAATAAGCCCTTTTTATTTTCTGGATTTCCTCGAGTAGTAATTATTGTCGATGAAAGCATTGAACTTAGGGACTCTTTTAACTTATCAATTAAAGAGAATTTATATTTATCAAGTTTGGAAAACGTAAATATTACTAAAAGTGACTATAGACCTCAATTAGGTTTGAAAGCTAGATATACTGAATACGATATAGATGAATCAGGTGACGAATCCGATATAAGAGGTGGTCTATACTTTAACTTACCAATTTTTGATTTTGGAAGAGGAAGAGCAAAAATAAAGGCGTCAGAAGCTAAAGCATATGCTGCTAAAATTGATATTGATATAGAAAAAAAGAGCGACAAAATAACCGAAAATGAAATTATTGCTATTATTGAAAGCTCTAACAAAGCCATCGATAAGTTAAAAGAAGCATACAATGATACAAAGACACAAAGAAAAATTATTGGTGATAGGATCCTACTTACTGGTTTCTCCCCAACCTCTCTAATTGACGCTTCAGAAAATGAGCTTGCCCAGCTTCAAATTTTACTTGAAACAGAATTTACAATGATCACTAAATTTTATGAACTACTTCACCATAATCAATCTTTGATTAATCACTTTAAATTGGTTCTGTGATGGAAAAAAATAATAAAAAAATAAAAGAAGATCTTAGTAAACACTGGTTTTGGGGAGTAATTATTCAGAATAAAGGAATATATACACAGGTAATATTAGCTTCTATTTTTATCAATATTTTTGGTTTTGTAAGTGCGTTTTATATAATGACTGTATATGACAGAGTTCTTCCAAATTATGCAATGAACTCTCTTATTGCCCTCACAATTGGAATGGCTGTAGTAATAATTTTTGATTTTATTCTTAAAATGCTTAGATCTTATTTTTCAGATATAGCAAACAAAGAATTAGATAAAAATGTTAGTGAAAAATTAATCGATAAATTACTCAGCCACGATGAAAAGATTATTCAATCACCAAGTCAAATTTCAAGTACAATTAGGGAGTTTGACTCAGTAAGAGATTTTTTCACCTCAGCTAGTCTTATGGCGTTGATTGACTTGCCATTTATGTTTCTTTTTATAGGAGTTATATTCAGTATTGCAGGGCCTTTAGGTGTTGTTCCACTCTTAATAGTTCCATTGGTTCTTGGGGTATCTGCTCTTGTTCAACCTTTTATAAAAAGATTTAGCCAAAAAGATTTGTCATTCAAACAAGGAAAGGCAAAAGTTCTGTCTGAATTAACAAATAATCTTGAGAGTGTAAGAACTGTTGCTGGAGGTAAAGCTCTAAAAGGAAGATGGTTAGACTCTGTTAATGATCAAAATAATTCATCAATTTCAGCAAAAATTGCCTCAAATATATCTGTAACATTTGGTCAAACTGGACTTCAAATTAGCCAAGTTGGAATTATTGTTTATGGTGTAGTTCTAATTTCTAATCTTGAAATATCATCAGGAGCACTTATTGCTTGTGTAATTTTATCAGGAAGAACTTTATCACCTCTAGTTCAGGCTGCTCAATTATTAACCAGAGCAAACTTTGCTTTTCAGGCGTATAAAAGTGTTGATAAATTAATGTCATCTGACTCCAGAGATGAAAAATTTGTTAAGAATAAATCAATGTCATTAAAATCAGGTGATATTGAGCTAAATAACTTAAATTTTTCTTTTACAGATAATCAAATTTTAAAAGACATTACTATGTCAATAAAAAGTGGTGAAGTAATTGGTGTTGTTGGTAATCTGGGGTCAGGTAAGTCAACATTGTTAAAAAGTATTATTGGCTACCATCTTCCAGACTTAGGAATGGTTAAAGTTGGTTCATTTGATGTAAATAATATTTCATCAGAAGTGCTTAGAAATGAGATAGGCTACTGCCCTCAAAATATCCAATTATTTTCTGGAACAATATATGAAAATATTTCGTCTGGAATTGATAATGCTACAGAGGATGATGTTTTTTATGCCGCGGAGAAAACTTTATCACATGGTTTTATAGCCTCATTGCCAGGTGGTTATAATTATGTTCTTAAGGAAAATGGCTCGAATTTATCAGGTGGGCAAAGACAAGCAATATCTCTTGCTAGAGCTATAATAAAAAAACCAAGAATATTAATACTTGATGAACCCACTAGTTCAATGGACTCTGAGTCTGAAAATAAGGTTATGGAAAATTTATATAATCTCGAACAAAAGCCAACGCTAATAATATCAAGTCACAAATTAAATATTTTAACAAAAGCCGATAAAATAGCTGTAATATTAAACGGAAAGTTAGCAGCCTTTGGACCTACAAATGATATTATCAAGTCTGAGCAAAGGTAGAAAATTTATTATGATTGAAAAGATAAAAATATTTTTTAAAAGTATCACTGTAAGTGAAATCTTAGATTTTTTTAAAATTTCAAATTCAAAGGATATAAAAAAATCTCTCATTTTAACTTGGGTAATAATGGTTTTTACAGTTTTGACTGTACTTTGGGCAGGTTTTTCAAATATAAATCAAGTTGTTGTTGGTAATGGTGAGGTAACCCCAGAGTCTCAAGTACATCAAATTCAAAGCCCTTTAACAGGACCAATTGAAAAAATAAATATAAGTATGGGTGATAAAGTTAAAAAAGATGAAATATTGTTTTTAATATCAAATGAACAACATTCGCAGACTTATGAGAATTCTTTATCAGAGGTCCAAGAAAGAGAGAAAAAAGTTAAAATTTTAGAAGATCTTTTTAATCAAGGTGCTGAATCAGAGGTAAGATTAATCGATGAGAAACTTACACTAATAGATGCTAAAAGGAGATTAAATAATGCTAAAATTGCACTGGATTATTCTCAAATAAAGTCCTCTGTAAATGGTACTGTTAGTCAAGTCTTAGCAAAAAATATTGGTCAAGTAGTTAATACTGGAGCAAATCTTGTTGAAATAGTTCCTGAAAATGCCGATCTCAGACTAAAAGTACTTATACAAACGAAAGATATTGCATCAGTAAGACCTAATTTAAAGGCTAAAATTGCTTTTACATCATTTGATATGGCTGTTTATGGTCAATTTGACGGTATTGTAAAAACTGTTTCTGCCAGTACAAGTATTCCCGGTGAAGATGGAATTGCATATTATGTTGCAATTGTTGAGGTTGATAAAAATGAAATTAAAAGATTAAAGAATATTGAAATATTAAGCGGAATGGCGGCAACAGTAAGCATTATTGGTGATAAAAGAACTATTTTAAGTTATCTTTTTAATCCAATAACAAAATTAGCTAAAACCGCTTTAAGAGAATAATTTTAAAATAATTTAACTTTTTTACTTTTTAAATCTTTTACAACTGAAGAAGCCTCAAACAAAGACTCTTTAGTACCTGCATCTAACCAGAAACTTTTACTGTCTATAAACTCAACAAATAAGTCAGAATTTTTTAAATATATATTATTAATGTCAGTAATTTCTAATTCGCCTCTGTTTGATGGCTTTAAATTTTTTGAATATTCTATTACTTTGTTATCATAAACATACAGTCCAGTTACAGCCCAACTACTTTTCGGTTCTTTTGGTTTTTCTTCAATACTTATTACCTCATTTTTTTCATTAAAATCAACAACACCATATCGAGATGGGTCATTTACTTTATAACCAAATATTGTTGCACCCTTCCTATTCAAAAAGGCATTTTTAAGTTTTTCAGATATATCCCCCGCTAAAAAAAGATTATCGCCCAGTATTAAAACAGATGGTGATTTTTTAAGCCATTTTTCCGCGATCTGAAATGCTTGGGCAATTCCTTTTGGTTCAAGTTGTATTTCATAACTTATATTTACTTTTAGGTTATCTCCATTACCAAGAAGTCTTTTATAAGTTTCTACATATTCTGGATTCGTAATGATTAAAATATTCTTAATACCTGAATTTACTAACGTATAAAGAGGATAAAAGATCATTGGCATATCATAAACTGGTAATAATTGCTTTGAAATAACTTTAGTTAGTGGATCAAGTCTGCTTCCCTGCCCGCCAGCTAAAATTATACCTTTATGTCTTATATCTTTCATAATCTATATCCTTAAGATAATTCTCTAAGACCACCATAAGTGAAGTTTTCCAATTTGGCATTTTTAATTCACATAAGTTTGGAATTTCTCCATAAAAACTTAATCTCGAGTCTAAAGGTCTTTTTACTTTACTTCCCCAATCACTGTAAAGAATAGGATTTACTGTGAAAGGATTTTCAACTTGATTATTTTTATTAAGAAATGACGAAATTATATTAGCCACCTCAAACCAACTTGTATGACCTTTGTTTACCATATGAATAATATCGATGGAACTTTTCTTTATCCAGTTATCAGACTTAGAAATTATTAATAATAATTCAATAATAGCTAATGATAGATCATAAGACCAAGTAATAGAAATTTTCTGATCAGAAACAACATTAATTATTTTTTTTGATATTAAAATATCTAAAAAAGTTTTAAAAAAATTTTTTTTATGCTGCCCATAAAGTGATGCGGTTCTTATAATAATTGCTTTATTAGAATTCGAAATAATTTCTTTTTCACCAAGTAACTTTGTATGACCATATTTATTTAGAGCACCAACTTCACTATTTATATCATATGGCGCATTACCAAATTTACCAAAAACATAATCTGTTGAAATGTGAATAATAGGTTTTCTATGCTTATTAGAAATATTCACTAAATTTCTTAAAGCTAGATGATTTATCGCTAATGCATGCTCATATTCTTGTTCTGCTCTATCAACATTAGTGTAAGCAGAGAAATTTAAGATTATATCAAAGGAATTATTATCAAAAAAATTTATCAAACTGTCAGTGTTTGTAATATCTAGATCTTTGGAATTAGGATGCAAACAATCAATTTTATAATTTTTTATTAATGCTAAGAATTCTATTCCTAACTGGCCTGAACCACCAATAAGTAAGATCTTCATTCTTTTATATTACCCAATCTGCTACCATCATACCGACTTTGAGTTTCAAAAAATAACCAGTCTTGATTATCTAAATACCAATTTATTGTTGCCTTAATTCCATCATTAAAATTAATTTTAGGTGCCCATCCAGTTTCATTTTTTATCTTATTAATATTGAGTGCGTATCTGTAATCATGAGCAGGTCTATCTTCAACAAATTCAATAAGCTCACTATATTTCCCAATCTTTCTGGGTTTAATGTTATCTAAAATAGAACAAATTTTATTTACTATTTCAATATTTGTTACCTCGTTATCTCCACCAATATTATACTTTTCTCCAATTTTTCCATTTTTTAATACTGTCATAATACCTGCTACATTATCTTCAACATTTATCCAATCTCTAATTTGTTTACCATCTCCGTAAACAGGTATTTTTTCCTCATTTAGACATTTTTTAATTACTAAAGGTATTAACTTTTCAGGAAATTGCCATATACCATAATTATTAGAACTATTAGTCGTTATTATTGGGAAATTATAGGTTTTACTCCATGACCTAACTAATATGTCTCCAGAAGCTTTGGAGGCTGCATAGGGACTGTTTGGTTTAAGATTACTTTCTTCTGTAAAAAAAAGATTTTTATCATGAATTGATCCATATACCTCATCGGTTGAGACATATAAAAATTTAAATCTCTCTGCATCTCTATTTTCTAGAGAATTCCAATATTTATAGCAACTTTGTAACATATTAAATGTGCCCATGATATTACTAACAATAAAACTTTCTGGGTTATCAATTGAACGATCAACATGTGATTCAGCAGCGAGATGAACAACATAATTTGGCTTATAATCCTTCAAAGTTTTAATAATAAGACCTGGTTTGTTTATGTCTTCTTCAATAAGGATATATCTATGTTTGTCTCCTATTTCTATGGAATTCTTATTTGAGGCATAAGATATTTTATCAATGTTAATAATAATATTTTCTTTTTCTTTTAATAAATGACGTATTAGAGCAGAACCTATAAACCCACAACCACCAGTAATTAGAAATGTATTTTTAATTTTCATAATCTATGTTTCGAATTGTTTTAAATTTTTATCCTTGTCAGACAAATGAATAAATTCCGTACCTATAGACCAATCTATATTTAATTTTTTATCATTCCAAATAATACCTGACTCAGCATTTTTATTATAATAATTATCAACCTTATAAAGGACATTTGTATTATCGGTTAGTGTACAAAAACCATGTGCAAAACCCTTAGGGATATACAAAAATCCATTTTTATTATTCAATTTTAACGAAAAATAACTACCGAAAGTCTTGGAATTCTCTCTTATATCAACAAAAACATCTAGAATTTCACCAGTTAATACATATATAATTTTAGATTGCTCGTGAGGGGGTTTCTGAAAATGAAGACCTCTAATAGTTCCTTTATGCTTTGAAAAGGACAAATTATCTTGAACACTTTTAAAATCAATACCTACTTCTTTCAATTCATTATAATTAAAGTTTTCAGTGAAAAAGCCTCGATCATCAAAATATTTTTTTGGTATTACATGTTTAACGCCGGAAAATATATCTTTAACCTCCATCCTTATCCTCTAAGATATCATTAATTAAATTTAAAGTTTTAGGTAAACAGATTTTTTTTAAATCATAATTTTTAATCATTTTTTTTCTGGCATTTTTTCTCATAGTGTCAAAACTACTTGGATTGCTTAATACCTCATTTACTCTTTTAGAAATATTTTCATAATCAAAAAAATCAACTATTATTCCGTTTTCACCATCCGTAATTACTTCCTTGACAGGGCTAGTATTTGATCCAATTACTAAAAGACCACAGGATAAAGACTCTAATAATGACCATGATAGAACGAATGGATATGTCAGATATACTTGAACTGTTGCCATTTGCATAAGTTTTGTCAAATTTCTGTGATCAGTTATATATCCAGTATACACAACTCTATTAACATCAATACTATCCTTTACCTCTTCAAAGAATTTTTGTCTCCAAGTTGTTCCTTTTTCTGGCTTTTTACCATAACTTACAGATTCTCCTCCTACTATAATTACAAGAGCATCAGGGTGTTCACGAAAAATTCCTGGTAAAGATCGCATAAAGATATGATAACCTCGATAAGGCTCTAAATTTCTATTTACAAAGAGAATAATTTTTTTTTCTTTTGATAAATCAAAATCCGCTACTTTCAGCTCTTCTTTATCTGATGGAATAAATCTATCAGTATCAATGCCTTCATGAATTACGTTTAATTTACTTTTTATTTCATCTGGAAAAATAGATTTTTGGAATTCTGTAGGCGTTATAAAATAATCACTATTTTCATATTGACTAGTTAGGGCTGAGTTTCGCAAAATTAATTTTCTTCTTGTAAATACTTCATCTAAATCCTTACTTTCTTCATCATCAAATCCAATATCATAGCCATAAAGACTGTAATGAAATTCTAAATAAGATAAAATTTTTGTGGATGGCCAAACTTCTTTTAAAAACAATAATTCTCCCCATCCGGGGTGTCCAATAATCAAATCAGGGTTAAATCCATTATTTTTTAACTCATACGCTTTATTTGCACATCCTTCAGCTCTTATAATTTTAACTTCCCATTCTTTAGCGAGTATATGGGTTGTTGTTGATTCTCCCTTGCTCGGGAAATATTGATGGTGAGTTACACCCTCTATAGTTCTATTATGTAAAGAAATTGAGTGAACATTATTGTTTTTACTGAGCTCTTTGGCAATATGCTTAAACTGACCAGGAAAATGCTGGTGTACAAATAAAATATTTTTGCTCATTTATTCCACCTCAACCAAATCAATAATATCAAATTTTAACATCATTATAACTGTTTTATTTATCTCATTTTTAGAAAATTTTAATAAACTGTATATTTTATTCATTTCACTATCATTATCTATTAATACTTTTAGAATTGAATTTACGACATCAATGTTTACATCTAATTTAAGATACTTTGTATCAAGATTATTTATATCCTGAGATATTTTTATACTTTTTGAAGTAAATAAATAATGACTTTCTTCAAGTAATTCCTTTTTTTTATATGAAATAACATGATTTTCACCCAAAGTTTCAGATGGATAACTCTTAAATAAATTATTTGGATCAAATGCCTTAATATAATTAAAGGTATTTTTATTTAAATTACTGAAATTTCTTTTTTCGTTAAGGTGATTTCTTAAATCAGAATAAGAATTTAAAATTACCTTCCACGAATAGTTATTTTTTACTCTTGATTTACCATTAGCACCCATTTTTTTTCTTAAATCATCGTTTTGAACTAATTCATCAATTTTTTGAATAGTTTTCTTGATATCAACGGACACTCTTTGGCTGGCATATGATATATACTGATCATAATTAGTAATATTCGAATGATAAAAATAACTTAAATCATCACTTTGACCAGTTTTAAGAGACAAAGTTGGTATTCTAAAACCATCTTGATTATTCCTAACGGTATCACGATAGCCATCCCAATCAGTAACAATGACTGGTAAACCAGCCGCCATTCCCTCTAAAGGAGTTAATCCAAAAGTTTCTTGAAAGTTATCGGTTAATGAAATAAAGATATCACTTGAAGAAAGTATTAAATTTTTATTTTTTTGATTTAATCCATCAATAAAATGACATTGAATATCTGGGCAAATTAAATCTGCATCTTTTTGAAAAAGGCTTTTTATATAATCATTTGCAAACCATCCAACTTGGAGTAAATGAATTTTTTTCTTACCTTTATTTTTTTTTGCAACCTCTTGCAATGATTTATACATTGGAAAATAATGGGCTTTTGCATGAAATGATAATCTGCCTACAAATATCAGAGCTATATCCTCAGGATCAATTCCTAGACTCTCTCTCAAGTCAAACTTTTCTTTATCACTAAAATTAAAATCTTCATCATGAACTCCTAAAGGTATAATTGGAAATTCTGGTAGTTTTAATTCCTGTATTTCAAATCTTTCCTTGAGACCAATAGTAAAATCCTTAATTAATGTTTCAACTGTATCCTTTACACAATTTGAAGTGCAGATAAGAGCATCCCATTCTTGAGTGGGCTTAGTAATTAAATCTCCAATAAAATCTATGATATTTCTAGACATTGTGGTGTGTGTAATACCAACTATACTGTATGAGTTGTGCCCAAAATTTGATCTTAAAATTGAGAAATTTCCAATTTGTGGATCACCTATAAATATTCCGCCAAATTCATCAGATAAATATGGTTTATCCCAAGGATACATAAGTAAATCTATTTTTTTATCTTTCGGAATAAACGATTGAAAAAGATTAATAAAATTTTCTCTTTCATTGTTATTTCTTAATAGAGCAGCGACTTCTGAAAATTGATCCTGTGCAATAGCTCTTAAATAGGCAGACCCTGCAGCATGCCTGCCCATTAATCTTCCATCTTTGGCTATAAATGCATCATCATTATAATATATTGCCCAAGGTGCTTTGTGAGAGAGTTCTTTCAATATTTAATTGCCCAGTGGTAAGTGATCTCTTAGCCTTTGCTCGGCCAGTTTATTTAAATTTTCTGGTTTCATAGCTATTGCGTATAAATTAAAATCCCCCGTACCTCCAACGATAGTTCCAAAACCAGCAGCTTTAAGTACTCCAAGAAGAGCTTCCATAGTAAAAGCGCATTTGTGAGCCATATATTCATTTCCTCCTGCTACAGACGCCCTATGTCCAAATAAAATATCTATAGGTGCTATAGGTCCAGCAGGTGACTGATACAATGCTTTTAAATAATTACCCTCAACAATTGCTTTTGCCACAATCATTAAATCTGGACATATAATAATTAATTCTCCATCGGCACTCAATATTCTATAAAATTCCTTAAACGTACTATCTACTTGATGAGGAAAAATATGCTCGATATTATGCGAAGAGAAAATTCCCTGATATTCTTCATCATCAATCATCGATAGATCAGTCATGGATGTTAAAATATCTGGGTTTGCATTTTCATTAATATCAAGACGAACCTCTTCCCATTCATCTGTTGCAAAAATATTTGAAGTTTGACTTTTAGTATTATCACCGGGACCAAGATGTAAAAATTTTTTCATAGTGTTTCCTACATAATTAAAAAGTACTTTATAAATATACTATATACTTATAATTAAAGTTAATTAAAATTAAATTAAATGGAATTAAATAAAGAAGACATATTTAAAAAAATTGTTAAAGAATATTCATCGAGCTCGTTTGAAGTTGCTGAAGAAATGTGCATTGAATTTTTAGAAAAATACCCTGAGGATATTAGGGTTTTAAATATTCTTGGTGCTTTATTTGTTCAAAAAAATAATTTTATAGAAGCTATAAAATATTTTGAGAAAACTATAAATATTAAAAAGGATTATGCCATAGGCTACAATAATTTGGGGCTTGTTTATCGTTCAATGAATAAGGATGATATTGCCTTAAATTATTTCCAAAAAGCTATTTATTATAAAGATGATTATAAAGAGGCTTACAATAATATTGCCATAACATACCAGAGTTTAAGAAAAAATGAAGAAGCAACGAAATTTTTAGAGGCTGCAATTAATATTGATAATAATTACTTTCAACCCTTTTACAATTTAGGAAATATCAAAGCTGAAAATAAGCAATTTAATGAGGCATTATCTTTATATATAAAGTGTCACGAGCTAAATCCTAATTATTATCCATGCATTATTAATATGGGAAATGCTTATTCGGAAATTGGAGATCTTGAAAATGCTATTTTATTTATGCAAAAAGCGCAAAATATTGATCCAAATAATTCTCAAGCAGCCTTTAATTTAGGTAATATTTTTTATAGATATGGTAAATTAAATAAGGCAATAGAAATTTATAAAAACGGTCTAAAAATTAATTCAGAAAATCAAGAAATAAAACTTAGATTAGGAATTTGCTATAAGGAAATTGGTGATAGGAAAAATGCTTTTCAAATTCTTCAAGAAATTATTTCAAAAAATTCAGAAAACTCTGAGGCAAACTATCATATTGGTCTAATGTTTTACGAGGATAATAATGATTGTGAAGCAATAAAATATCTAGAAAAATCAAAATTTAAAAACTTTGATGAATTAAGTTTAGTAAGCTATTACAGACTAGAGAAATTTGACAAATTTAAAAGTAAGTTAAAAGAAGTTTCAAAAACTAACAAAGACTCAAGGGTAATCTCTGCTCTTTCTGCTCATTATTCTTTTAGTTTTGATAAAAAAGATACCTATGACTTTTGTCCAGACCCATTAGATTTTGTTTATAAATCAAAATTAGAAGAATTAGAAAAAAATGAAGAATTTAGAGAAAATATATTAAAGATAATAGATAATGATAATACTGACCACAGAGAGTCAGGCGTAGTAGTAAGAGGCATACAATCAACTGGTAACTTTTTGTACAAAGATAATGAAAATATTCAAAAATTAAAGAATCTTATCATTAAAGAAATTGAAAAATATAAAAATACGTTTAAAGAAAGAGAAAATATCCTAATTAAAAATTTTCCAAAAGAAATTATTTTCAATAACTCTTGGTTTATAAAGCTAAAAAATGCTGGTCATCTTAACCCACATTACCATCATTCAGGTTGGCTTAGCGGTGCAGTTTATATAAAGATACCAAAAAAAAATAATCATCTTAATTCTGGTGACTTTGTTGTGGGAATTTTAGGTGATAAATTTCCAAAAATTAAAGAAAATTATATTGAAAAAATCATAAACATCAAAACTGGTAATATAGTATTATTTCCTTCATCACTTTTTCATAGAACAATTCCATTTGAGTCTGATGAAGAAAGAGTTTGCATAGCTTTCGATGTAGCACCAGAACCGATTCACTAAAGCATGGGTATAAATATTGATTGATAAAATTAATAAAATAAAAGAAATAAGTAGTTTATATAATAGTAAAAAATTTCATGAAACTATAAAAGAATCAAAAAAATTTTTAAGCAACGATGATAATTGGAGCATTAGAAATATTTATTCAGTAAGTTTGATGGCAATAAATTCTGACAATGAAGCAATCAAAAGCTTTAAAGAAGCAATTAATGTTTACCCTGATATTCCAGATTTATATAATAATCTAGGAGCTGTTTACAAAAAAATTGGTAAAAATAAACTAGCATTAAAAAATTATGAAAAGGCAATAGAACTAAAAAATGATTATAAAGATGCTAATTTAAATATAGCAAATGTATATCTAGAGCTTGGCGAGGCTCAAAAAGCTATTAAAATTTATGAAAAGATAATTCAAAAAAATAATAATGATCATATAAGCTTATATAATCTTGGTGTGGCATATATAAATATAAATGAAAATGAGAAGGCTTTATCAATATTCCAGAAATCGATTAAAATTTTACCGACTGTACATGCATATAATAATATAGGATTAATATTTTTAAAAAAAAATATGATAAAAGAGGCTCTTAAATCATTTAATGAAGCTATAAAAGTAGACAAAAAAATTTTACAACCCTATTTAAATATTCATAAAATTCTTCTTGATCATAATAGAAATAAGGAAGCTTTGAGCTTTACAAGAAAGCTCAATAAAGAATTCCCAAATAACTATATGGCTCAGTTTTGTCATAGTTTATCTCTTGAGAATAATAATCTATTAAAAGACGCTATTGAAAGTTATAAAAAAACAATATCATTAAATGCAAATCACAGAAATTCATACAACAACCTCGCATCAGTTTATTCAAAAATAAGACAAACCGATACTGCTTTAAAAATTTTTGAGACAATTAAAAATAAAGGGCTTTATAATAACGATATTGCATATAATCATGCAAATTTATTAACTAAATTAGGAGATAAAGACAAAGCATACAAAATTGCTATCGATTTTATAAAAAAAGAACCTTCATATCCTAAAATGTATAATATTTTGGCTTTAACAAAAGGGATAGAGAATAATAAAAAGGAATTAGAGACTTTATTCGATGCTTATAATAAAATGGAAGATATTTCAGAAGATAAAATATTTCTTGGTTTTAATATTGCTTCAATTTTAGATAGAAAGGATAATTTCAAATTAGCAGCTCAATATATAATTGACTCTAATAAGAATAAATCTGAAAAATTATTTTATGATATTAATAAATTAGTGACCCAACATAAGGAAATAAAAAATTTATTCACTAAAGAATATATTTCTAAATATGTAAATTATGGTAATAAAAATAATAAGGCAATTTTTGTACTTGGAATGCCAAGATCAGGGTCAAGTTTAATTGAACAAATCCTATCAACACACTCACAAGTTGAAGGACTTGGTGAGTTAAAAGATATGACATTTAGCATAAACAATAGTAGTAAGAAATTTACTGAATTAAAAGAAGTAGATCCATCATACTATGAAAAAATTGGAAATGATTATATTCAATCGGTAGAAAGAAATTATAATCCTGCTAATATTTTTGTTGATAAGGCGCTTATGTTTTCAAGCATTGGTTTTATAAAATTAGCTCTGCCTAATTCAAAAATTATTCTCTGTAAAAGAAACCCAAAAGATCATAAATTATCAATTTATAAAAACTATTTTTTAGAGGCAGGCCATGCATATTCATATGATGCAAGAGACCTAAAAAAATACTACCAGGAGTATGAAAACCTAACTGATCACTGGCACGAAATGTTTGGTAATGGAATATTAGAAATATCTTACGAAAAATTGGTAATGGATACTAAAGTTAATATAGAAAAAATTTTAAATTTTTGTAATTTAGATTGGGAAGAAAATTGTATGAATTTTCATGAAAATAAAAGATATGTTGATACTATCAGTGCGTCTTCTGTTAAAGAGCCAATTTATAAAAGATCTATAAATTCATGGGAAAAATATGAAAATTATTTTAAAGATCTATTTTAAAAAAGAATTTTATCATAAATAAATTAAAAAATTATAATCAATTAAAAATTACAAAATTAGTAATAATTACCAAAATAAACAAATTTTAATAATAACTAAGAATAGAGGAATACTAAGAATAAACATTTATTATTGAAGACTCTAGCAATGAAAGTATGACACTATCAATGTCTTCAATATCGAGT
>CEUJ01003670.1_pt1 | contig 20397 bp, 16 predicted proteins | sample 361531 | NCBI WGS metagenome assembly CEUJ01 (sample SAMEA2622842, study PRJEB7988) | marine metagenome | biome: marine biome (ENVO:00000447); feature: marine epipelagic mixed layer (ENVO:xxxxxxxxx); material: "saline water (ENVO:00002010), including plankton (ENVO:xxxxxxxx)" | depth 140 m | reverse complement strand
CGATCACCACAGCGTCAATCTCAGTATCATCAAAGATTGCATTTAAATGTTTTTCAACCTTTATTTTTGGATATAACGATTGAACATATGACCTACGTTCGCTTGAAAGATCTACGACAGTTTTAACTTTGCAATTATTGTTAGCAACAAGATTTCTTAACAAATTTGGGCCCCAGTAGCCCACTCCAATTTGTCCAATATTTACACAGTTTTTCATTTATATTTTGACAAAAATATTATTATAATTTTCCAGAGAGTAATCTCTTAATAGAAATAAGAGTGAAACAATTATATAAAGATACAAAGAATAACCATAACTGTCTTCTGAATTCTTTTATCAAAATACCAGTAGAAATGCAACTTAATGCATAAGAAAACAATGTTGCTATTGCCGCTCCTAAACCACCATATATTGGAATAAGGATTAAATTAAACAAAATGTTCAGAATTGTGCTTGCCAAGTGTATAAAAATAACTTTTTTTTGAAGATTCTCTACTATTATCCATTTACCTCTTGCTGTGCCATAAAAAACAAAAATGCCTGCCCAAATGTGAATGGAAAGTATATCACCTGATTTAATAAATTCATCACCAAAAGCTTTCACAACTATAAAATCTGAAAAAAATGTAAAAATAATTGCAATAGAAACTGAAATAAGAGTTAATAAATCATAAAGTCTTTGCATCCTTCTTTCATATTTTATAGCAGACAGGTTTCTTGATTTAATTATTGCAGGAAAAAGAGATTGACTAATTATGACTGGAATTATATACCAAAATTCAGATAATTTTGCAGCGACTGCATATAGTCCTACGGAATCAATATTAAGCATATTTTTTAACATAATTTGATCGATCTTCATATAAATATTTATCATGATACTTATAAGTAAAATTGGGAATGATGCTAATAAAATATCTTTTGCTATTTTTTTTTCAAAACTCCACCTTAAAAGGCTAGAGGATTTCTGTGTGAAAAAATAAATTAATAATACCATAACCAAAAAGTTTTCAAAAACAAATACTATTCCAAATGTCAATAAATTTGCTTTTATAAAAATTAAATAAATTTTTAAAAAAGATATAATAACTGATACCAAAGTTCTAATAAATGCGGGGTATTTACTCATTACTTTAGCCTGGAAAAAAAAATCAATTACGTCAAATGAGGAAAAAATTAATCCTAAAGATAAAATTATTATTAAATATTGAATTGTTATCTTTTCTTCAAAAATCAAACTAGACACTAATATTATCAGAAATACAAAAATTGAAACAATCAATTTTAATATTAAGCTCGTACCTAATATTTTATTTTTATTTTCAGGATAAATTACTAATTGCTTGACCGTAATTTCACTCATTCCTAATTTGGCTAAACCAGCAAAAATTCCAACATAACTTTGAGCATATGATAATAATCCCAAATTATACGGTCCCAAATAACGAATTACATAAATCGAAACTAAAAAAGTCACACCTGTTCTGAAAAATTTCTCTACAAACAGCCAAGTCGTATTTTTAAAATATTTGTTTTTAATTACATTATTGAAAATATCAATCATTAAAACCAGTTGATTTTTTGAATTTAAATTGAAGTTTCTTACCAGGAAGAAAAAATTGAAATATTATTGCAATCTCCCTTTGAGCAGATCAAGTATATTTTTTTTAAATAATAATAGCAGAAAATTAATTTTATCTTTTTCTTTTTTATTTTTTCGATTGTAGTTGTCCAGCAAAAATACAATTACAAGACTTAAACCAATTCCCAAAAATCCTGATAATATTACTCTTACTTTTCTGTTAGGTTTAGATCTTGATAATGGAACATATGGAGGATCTATCACAACAACATATTTAGACTCACGTAATTCTTCAATTTTTGTGGTCTCAAATTGCTGCTTTAAAGTTGTATAAACATTAGTAAGCACAGATACTTCTCTATCTAAACGTTGTTGCTCTAATTGGAGAAGAGGTGAATTTTCGATTCGTCGATTACTTTTTGTAAAATCTTTTAATTTGTTTTCTGCCTTATTTAGATCATTACGCGTTGCAGTTATCCTTTCTTCAATAAATTTTCGCGTTTCACTTGTTTTAGATTGGTTGTATTCTCTTTGGTGCTGATCCAATACATCGATCAAGTCTGTAACGATCTCCTTACAAAGTTTAGCTTCAAATGATTCTAATTTAATCGTATATATACCTTTTATTGGATCTTCATTGATACTAAACATCTTTATAAAATTATTTATTGCTTTATTTTTTAATATTTCTAAGCTGCCCTCATAAGCTTCATCCCCAATAGTAAGAATATTCATTAATGATAATTGTTCACCAAATTTTTTTGTATCATATTTTCTTTTAATCATAGTCTCTGCAATAGGCCTGCTTTTTAAAACTTCAGAATATGACCATTTTGGTTCAGATTGACGTAATGGTATATCGATTCCAAATTGAGAAGCAAGTCCCGCTACATTAGAATTACTTACTCCACCAAGTGACATAATTTTAGCAGATGTTTTAAATACTGGTTTTGCTATAAATATTGAGTGAATGATAGTAAAGACAACCACAAAAAGTGTGATTAAAAAAATTAATTTTATTTTTTTTGCAAATATTAATAGTATATCGGTTACAGGAAGCTGATCATTCTTCAATTTTTTTTGATCTTTCATAAATAGTCTATATTTAAAATTAAGTTGTGTTTTTTAATTTTTTGCAAGCACCACTACAGAAATTGCTTGTGCTAAGTTTGCTGCAATGGTTGTTAATTCTTTAAAATATTCTGTTCTATCAAAAGGTTCCTCTTCCAGTTTTTTCCCTACAATAACTATTGAGCCATCTAGTACTTTAGGGTTATTAAAAAACCGCCTATATTTTTTTGATTTTCCGTTTGGATATTTTATAAAGATATCCGATTTTTCAGCGTTTGGAGATAACCCACCTGCTTCATCAATTACATTAGAAATACGCATGCCTTGTTTATAACTAAAGAATCCAGGTGCGCTTACTTCCCCAACCACTTGAATGATATTTGGTTTTGAATTAATTATTAATTTGTCATCATTTTGAACTGCAATATTCTCTTTACTTTTTGGTTTTTTTAAAATCTTTTGTAAATCAATTTGGATATCTTTGTTATTTCTTACAAATTTTGATCCCAATGAATATGCCTCCTCCCTCAACCCACCAGCTCGAGATATAATATCGGAAATAGTTTCAGTAGGCTTTAAAATTACATATTCTCCTGGATAATAAACTGCTCCTTCAACTGTAATGATTTTTTGCATATTGAAGTAAGGGTCAGGCCTTACAAAAATAAAATCATTTGCCTGCAAGGTAAAATCTTCCATATCAACTAGTGAAAAATCTTTTCTTACTATAAACGTATTTGTATCAGCAAAAGTTTCTTCAGATTGCCTTGAAGTATCAATTCGAGCAACTTCTACTTTATATTGAGATACATTGCCAGTAAAACCACCAGATTCTAGAATTAAGTCTTTTAAATTCATTTCAATTTTGTAATCATATTCTCCTGTGTTTTTTACAGAACCTTTAATAGTAATTTTATTTTTATCGCCAAAGATATTTTTTGGATATACTCTTATATGATCTCCTGGTTGTAAAGGAAAATTTTTATCGCTAAGACCTTTTAAAACCATTTCAAGGTTAAAGGGAATTATCCTTTTATTTATATAGTGCTCATCATAGCGAATTAAGTCAGCTCTACGTAAAAAAGTATTACTGCGATGGATGAGATCATCAAAACCACCTGCTTTAAATAGTATATCATAAAGAGTCATATTACCTTCTAGCAGTTCATATATTCCCGGTGTCTTCACATGTCCATCTATTGAAATATATTTTTTTTCCCCTACAATTTCATCTTTACTATAAACTCTGATTTCGTCATTAGGTTTTAGCAACCTCAAGTGCTCGCCATCAAAATTTAGAACCTTATTTAAATCAAAAGGAATTATAAGCTTTTTTTGGCTATCTTGAACGTGGCTAATAAGCTCTGCTCTTTCTAAATAAGTATTGTTTTTAAATTCCTTATCAATAAAACCACCTGACTTAAATATCAGATCGTAGAGTGTCATGTTCTCTTTTAAGGAATATTGCCCAGGTTTTTTAACATGTCCATATACAGAAACATATTTTTCATTAACCATCTCAGCTGTGCTATAAATAGTTATTTTATCTAGCGATTGTAATTCTAAATCGCTAAATGAATCATTACCAAAAGGTTCTATTAGATCTACTTTGATTAACTCTTCTTTTAAATCTGGATTAATCCTAATTATATCTATCCTGTCTTTGTATGCATCCCCAAGCAATCCACCAGATTTTTCTATCAACTCCTGCAAACTTAATTTTATACCGATATCATACATCCCAGGCCTAGCAACAGCTCCTTGGATGCTTACATAGTTCATTCGCATATCTTTAATTGAAAAAATTTTAACTATATCTCCATTCTGTATGTTAAAAAGGCTGTCTGATTGATAAATATCTTTGAGATTAACATCCACATAAAATCTTTCTAAATAATCATTATTCCTTTTATTAAAAGGCATTACACGGTCAATTTGCGCTCTATCTAAATATGCTGTGATTTTTAGATCACCAGCCATTTGAATTAAATCATTAAAGGTTTCATCTTTTTTTAATTCATAAATCCCTGGGCGATTAATTTCTCCATTAATGGTAATTGTTTTCCCTCTTTTGGGAATAAAAATAATATCATCAAGTTGAAGTTTTTCATCTTTAGGCTTTTTCCCCGTAAGTAAATAATCATAGAAATCAATCGAGATGATTTGCTTATTATTTCTAATTAATCTAATATCTCTCAAAGAGCCTAATTCAGTAGGACCATTAAAATAGTATAAAGCTGAAAATAAAGTTGCAGAAGGACTTACGGTATATGCCCCTGGTTGTTTAATTTCTCCTAAAACCTGAATACGAAGTGGTCTCAAATTCCCTAGACTTATATCCAAAAATGTAGTGGCTTTTCTACCAGAAGGATTAAGACTAGCATATGATTGAGAAAGAACTCTAAAAAGTTTTGATTCAAGAAGATTTAAATTTAATCCATTTACGAATACCTGACCAATTTCTGGAACGAAAACAAAACCCTCTCGATCAACTGTCATTACTTGTCTGAATTGAGTTTCTCCCCATAACATAACAATTATTTCATCACCTGGGCCAATTAAGTAATCTGGATCTACAACGCCAAATGAAGTTGCTTGAAACACTTCTGGATTTCCTTTGAAAATATCATACCCAAAATAATTATTAGATAAGGTAGTCTGATCTTTTTCAAAATTAAAATCATAACCCTCATCTTGGATTTCTAAGGTTTTATCTTTAATAAACTCTAGTTTATCATCTCCAACTATTTCGCTTTTTCCTTTTTCCTTATTGTTAGTTTTTTTTAATAAAGCATCTGTTTGAGTTGAATTGTTTGAAATGTCAATTTGTTGAATAGGTTGATTACTTTGATTTAATTGATCAGAAATATTTCTTTTATTTTTATTGGTTTTTTCGATAACTGCATCAACTTGAGAATCTGAAATTCCTTGAGCTTTTGCAGCAGAGCGAACTTGAGATTCTGACATACCAGTCTTCTTAATGTACTCCCTAGCCTTACTAATCTGATCACTGGTTTGTGCATGTAAAATAAAAGACAAAATAATAATTATGTTAAATTGTTTCATATTTATGATCCTCCAAAATATTTACCAGGCTTATCATCGAAGTATCTACCTTCAACTGGATTATAAGTATACATCGCTAACCAAGATTCTATTTGTTTATCAGTATTAAGGTTTTTGATTTTACCTTTGGCCAATGCAATTCCTATTTGATTTTCAAGATATATGCATATAATAATATTTGAAAAGTCACTATAGTCATCTGCAATATTTTGACACAATCCTAAGAGCTGATTAGAATTAAGGTTTTCTTTTATTGTTGCAAATAATTTTATTTGGTCAAAAGAGCCTGACATACGATCGATTCTTTGTAATGTGTAGTTAAAGTTTTTTTCGTTAATTAAATTTTCTTCTTCAGAATTCTTTGGAAGATCATCATTTTTTTCAAATGTGATTTTTTCATAATTTTTCAAAAAAGCATTTTCTTTTAATGTTTTTTTATCGGAATATTCTTTCGCCAATATATTTTCCGTTGGAGTTTCAATTACACTGTTTATTTTTTCAACCCTGGTTTTGGATCGACTTTGGATTTTAAAAATAATTATAAAAATCAAAATAAAAGCGAATGTACTCAATAAGTATTTGTTAAAAAAAATAGCGAATTTCGAAGAAGATTTTTTTCTTGCCAGCTTTTGATATTTCTTATCTAAGACCGATTGTTTTAACTTAGCCTCATTAAAATCTTTCGTCCCCAAAGAATGAAAAATTTTTTTGTCTTTTTTACCAGTTGCATCATTTAATAAATATGTCTGGTAATAGTAATACCCATCTCTGCCTTTTTTATATATACTGCTCATTATAGTATTTTATTTTAATCAGTCTATTGCTAAAAAAATTTTACTTATATTTAAATTTACACTATATATCAGAGCTTAAGCTACCATTATAAAGATAATTAAATTATGTTATCTTTTCATAAAATAATGGTAGTTTTTTTTATTTTTTAGAGGAGAAAAATGGTAGCTGTATAAATTTTTCGTGTTTCTTATAACAAATAATAGATGTTAATATTTTTTATTTGAAAATCTTTTCCTTAATGTTCTTAACATTATTTAAAGTGCTTTTATTACTTACCGTCTTCTACCTGCTTTGAAATCCAATTATAAGTAAGAGAGAGGCCATCTCTAAGTGGAGAGGTTGGTCGCCATTTTAATACTTTCTCTATTAATGTATTATCTGAATTTCTACCTCTTACACCTAAAGGTCCATCGATATGATTTATTGTCTGTTTTTTCCCAGCTATATCCATAACAATACTTGCCAATTTATTCAATGAGACCATTTCATCGGAGCCTATATTGATGGGATTATCATAATTTGAATCCATCAGCCTTTGCACACCTTCAATGCATTCATCAACATATAAGAAAGAGCGAGTTTGTTCTCCATCACCCCACATTTCTATTTCTCCTCCATCGGGGGTCTCAGCAACTTTTCGACAAAAAGCTGCTGGTGCTTTTTCTCGCCCATCTTTCCAAGATCCTTCAGGTCCAAATATATTATGAAATCTGCCTATTCTTACATCTATTCCATAGTTTCTTTTTGCTGCCAAATAAAAACGTTCACTAAATAGTTTCTCCCAACCATACTCACTATCTGGTTCTGCTGGATATGCTGAATCTTCCGTGCAATTAGGATTATTTGGATCTAATTGATTCCTTTCTGGGTACATGCAAGCAGAGGAAGAATAAAATATCTTCCCAACTTTAGACTTTACAGATGCTTCAACAATATTCAAATTTATCATTGCAGAATTATGCATTATATCCGCATCGTTTTCACCTGAGAACACAAATCCTGCACCACCCATGTCAGCAGCTAATTGATAAACTTCTTTAAATGGCTTGTCCAGAATCCCCTCAACAGCTTGAGAATCACGTAAATCAGCTACTATAAATTCATCAGCATTTGATTCGGAAAACTCATTTTTTTTTATGTCTACTGCTCTCACCCACATCCCATCATTTTTTAATTTTTTCACTAAATGGCCTCCAATAAAACCACCAGCACCACAAACTAATACTTCTTTCATTTTAAAACCTCATTTTTTAATTAATATTATTATATATTTTATACCAATCAACAAATTTACTTAAACCATCTTTTATTTTAACTTTAGGTTTATAACCTAGTAACTCTATACTTTCTGAGATATCAGCATTTGTTCTTTTAGTGTCTCCCTTCTGAATATTTTTAAATAAAATCTTTGCTTTTTTCCCTAACTTTCTTTCTAAAAGCTTAATGATTGTCATCAAATCGACACTATGATTATTACCTAAATTAAATAATTTATGGGAACTTTTATTTTTGATCGCTAACGTCGTACCTTCAACAATATCATCAATAAAAGTAAAATCTCTTTCCATATCTCCAAAATTATATAACATAATCGGCTTTTCTTCTAAGATGCTTTTAGTAAAAATAAACATTGCCATGTCTGGACGACCCCAAGGACCATAAACAGAAAAATACCTAAGACCAATTGTTGACAGACCATAAAGCTTACCATATGAATGAGCCATTAATTCATTAGCTTTTTTTGAAACAGCATAAATTGACAAAGGCATATCAGTCCTATCATTCACAGAAAACGATTGATTACTATTCTCACCATAAACTGATGAACTTGAGGCATATACCAAATGTTTAACTGAAAAATTTATACAACATTCTAAAATATTCATAAAGCCAACAATATTAGATTGAATATAAAAATGTGGCTTTTCTAGACTATACCTAACACCCGCTTGACCGGCTAGATTAACTACAATATCTGGTTTAAAGTTTCTAAAAATATTTTCTAATGAAAGATCATCAGCAATATCTATTTTAGAAAATTCAAATTTATTATATTTTTTAAGTCTTTTTAATCTTGCTATTTTTAAATTTACATTATAATAAGAATTCATATTATCAACACCTTGAACAACATAGCCATCTCTAAGAAGACTCTCACATAGGTGCATCCCAATGAATCCACAACTTCCAGTAATAATGATTTTTTCCACTTTATTACTTATAGTCGCCAATGCCTTATTTGAGTATTATCAAATGTATTTTTATTGTACAATGATTTAACATCAATGAGAACGCCTTTAGCATTAAGCATTTTTCCCCATTCAGAATTTTTAAAAATTTTATATGATTCATGTGCTACTGCAATAATTATCGCATCTTGATGGTAAATATCATTTAAAGGTTTTAACTGTATATTATATTTTTTATAAACTTCGTTAGGGTCGGCAACTGGATCTGAGACTATAATTTCACAACCATATTGTTTCAACTTTTCTATAATACTGAATACTTTTGAATTTCGTAGATCAGGGCAGTTTTCTTTAAAAGTTAAACCTAGCACAGCTACTTTCGCATTTAAAGGCGCTATTCCCTGTTTAGTTATTTCAGAGACCGCATTCTCAACAATAAAGCTGCCCATATTGTCATTTATTTTTCTTCCAGATAATATAATTTCGGCATGATGACCCGTTTCTGTAGCTTTATAAGTTAAATAGTATGGATCAACACCAATGCAATGTCCACCAACCAAACCTGGACGAAAAGGTAGAAAGTTCCATTTTGTTTCTGCAGCTTCTAACACTTCACTTGTATCTAAATTAAGTTTATTAAAAATAATTGATAATTCATTAATAAGTGCAATATTTACATCTCTTTGAGTGTTTTCAATGATTTTTGCTGCTTCAGCCACAGATAAACTAGAAGCTCTATATGTTCCCGCTGGGATTATACTTTTATATAAAGCATCCACAAATTCTAGGGTTTCTGAATTGGAACCTGAAACTATTTTTTTAATATTTTGCAATGTATGCACCTTATCACCTGGGTTAATTCTTTCTGGGCTATAACCGCAAAAAAAGTCTTTATTAAAAGTGAAACCTGAAAACTTTTCAAGAATGGGAACGCACTCTTCTTCTGTGCATCCAGGAAACACAGTAGACTCGTATATTATAACATCATTTTTTTTAATATTTTCCCCTACTAATTCAGAGGCTGATTTAAGCGGAGTTAGGTTTGGAATGTTTTTTGAGTCTACAGGCGTTGGTACTGTTATAATAAATACATTCACGTCAGATAAGGAACTTTCTTGGCACGAAAAGATTATCGAGGCATCACTCAAAATTTCCTGAGAAGTTAATTCTCCGGTCCTATCATATCCCTTAGATATTTCATCCACTCTAGTTTTACTAATATCGAAACCAACAACTGAATATTTTTTTGAAAATGCTATACTTAACGGCAAGCCAACATATCCTAAACCAACAACACCAATCTTAATTTTATTTTTATCAAATTTCATATTTCATTTTTTTTTGTTTTTATACATTTCCCAAGTAGATCTAATTATTTCACCTAAATCAGAATATTTGGGACTCCAGTTAATTAGTTTTTCAGCATTACTAGAGTCAGCAATAACTTCATCTGAATCACCAAAACGTCTAGCAACAATCTCAAAATCAATCCTTACTTTAGTAATCTTCTCTACTTTTTTAATTACCTCAAGCACGGAGTATCCTCTTCGGGCCCCTAGATTTACAGTTAAATTTTTTCTCTTATTATACAAATATCCTAATGCATCAATATGAGCCTTAGCAAGATCGCTCACATGAACATAATCTCGAACACCGGTGCCATCTCTAGTTTCGTAATCATTTCCATATATTTTCATCTTGTTACGTTTCCCTGAAGCTACCTCCATAATAATTGGTATTAAATTATGCGGATTTTGCTCTAATCCTCTAATGTTACTATTGCTGTCATACCCTGCTGCATTAAAATATCTAAGTGATGCAAATCTAAAATTTTTAAGCTTGCTAAACCATTCTAGATTTCTCTCTATAAACAATTTAGTATACCCATAGTAATTTGATGGCTCAAGTTGATGCTTTTCATCAATAGGGATATATTGTGGAGACCCATATACCGCGGCAGAGGAGGAAAATACAAACTTTTTGATACCATATTTAATACTTTTAGATAATAGATTCATTCCTCCCATAATATTGTTTTTAGCGTATTTTAATGGATTCAACATTGACTCTCCAGAAGCTTTACTTGCTGCTAGGTGTATTAATCCACCATATTTTTCTTTCTTAAATAGCTTCTTTAGATCACTAGATGAATTAATAGACCCCTTAACAAACTTAGCATTTTTATTAATATTTATTTTTGATCCGGTAGATAAATTGTCAAAAATTGTTACTTCAAAACCTTTCTCTAATGCAGACAATACTACATGTGACCCAATGTAACCTGCACCACCAACAACTAGAACTTTCATCTATGAATTATTATTAAACTATTTAATTTTATTACCATGCTTATCAACTCTACCTATAACTTTTCCAGGGTTACCCACTACTAATGAAAAAGGCGGGACATCTTTCACAATAACTGATCCAGACCCTATAAGAGCATACTCGCCGATGGTTAATCCACAAACTATGGTAACGTTCGCACCTATGCTTGCAGATTTCTTTACAATAGTTTTCTCATAATATTTAGCACCTTTTTGAGAAAATTCTGATCTAGGTTTCTTTATATTAGTGAAAACCATAGAGGGACCGCAAAACACATAATCTTCTAATTCTACTCCTTCATAGACTGAAACATTATTCTGAATTTTCACATAATTTCCTATCTTGACGTTGTTGCTAATATTTACATTTTGACCAATAGTGCAATGTTTTCCAATAGAGGCACCGGATTGAATATGAGAAAAATGCCATATTTTAGTCCCTTCTCCAATAAAAACATTTTCATCAACATATGATGACTCATGAATAAATAAGTCTGGCTTGTTAACCATTTGCCAGTAAATATTTTCCTGCTTTTTCAAGAACTTGAACAACATCTATACCTTGTTCGCCACTAGAAATATCCATGTTATTGGAACCTATATGTTTTATGAAATATTTTAGTTCTTCAAGTAAAGGCATTTGATTTTCATAAGAGATATGTTTTACGGGTCCATCGATTTTTTCAGGTAAACCCTCTACTAAATCGTATTTTTTTGAGTATAATTTTAAAGGTTTATTATCTAACGAGTCCTCAAATGAGATCATCGCTTCTGACCCTATTACAATTAGCCTATGCTCTTTAAATGGATGCAACCAGCTAACAAAAATGTGTGCGCGAACAGAAGTTTCGTATTCTAAAAAAGTAAGCGTTGAATCTGGAATGTCTTTTTGGATAAAAGCACTCCCTTTTGCGTATACAAATGTAGGAGAAGAACCAATGAGATATTGGAAAATAGCTACGTCATGCGGAGCAAGACTCCAAAATACATCTTCTTCCATTCGTATTTTCCCTAAATTAAGTCTATTACTATACAGATATTGAAGGTCTCCAATCTCTCCACTTTCAATGATACTTTTAATTTTTCTTATAGCTGGATGAAAAAGCAATACATGCCCGACCATGATATTAACACTCTTACTTTTAGCTAATTCAACCAACTCTTTGGCATGTGCGGTGGACAAAACCATGGGCTTTTCAATGAGAATATCATAATTATTAAGGATAATCTGTTTTGCTAATTCATAATGAGTAGCTGCTGGGGTGGATAAGATGAATCCATCAAAGACCTTTTTAAAGGCGGATTCAATATCAAGAAAAACATCGACGCCGGGATAATTAATTGTTATTTCATCAAGAGCTTCTTTACTTGAGTCAACCACACCATTTAAAACTCCCAAGTCATGGCATGTTTTAATATGGTTTTTACCCCAATACCCTGCTCCAACAACACAAATCTTTTTATTCATACATTTAATACTTCTATAATAGCATCTTGATTTTCTCTAGAAAGATATGGATGCATGGGAATTGAAAAAATTTTTTGCGCAATCTCCTCTGAAACGGGAAAATCTCCTTTATGATAATTCAAAAATTTAAAGACTTTTTGTAAATGCAGAGGAATTCTATAGTAAATCATACTTGGAACTTTTGACTTAGCCAATCTAGACATTAAATTCTTTCTTTCCTTACTAGAACTCGCCAACAATGAATACTGAGCCCAAGAAGAAATATAGTCCTTAGGTAAGTAGGGTTTTATTAATTTGTCTGTTATGTTTTCTGAATAATATTTTGCAATTTTATTACGCATTACTATTTCATTATCAAATATTTTTAATTTTTCTAACAATATAGCCGCCTGAATGGTGTCAAGTCTTCCATTTAACCCTATTTTAACATTATCATATTTATCAGATCCACTCCCATGAATTCTAATAGATTTCATTGAGTTAGCTAAAGATTCATCATTAGTGAAAATAGCACCTCCATCTCCATAGCATCCTAACGGTTTTGCGGGAAAAAAGCTAGTAGAACCAACATCTCCAAAAGAACCTGCCGTTTTATTTCTAATTGAACCACCAAAACTTTGTGCGGCATCTTCTATAAGAAATAAATTATGCTTTTTGGCTACTTTTTCAATCATCCTATACCTTGCTGGTATCCCAAATAAGTCTACAGAAATAATTGCTTTAGGGATTAACCCTTTATTGTAAGAACTTGAAATAGCATCTTCAATTAAATTTGGATCGATGTTGTAAGTGGTAGGGTTAACATCAACAAAAACAGGTTCGGCTCCAAGCAAAGCCACTACTTCAGCGGTTGCAATATATGTAAAAGGAGTTGTTATAACGGCATCTCCAGGTTTGATGTTTTTTGCCATCAAAGGTATTAATAAAGCATCTGTACCTGATGAACATGTAATGGAATATTTCACACCCACATATTCAGTTAGCGATTCCTCTAACTCATACACTTCTGGCCCCATAATATAATTACCATGTTTTAGAACAGTTTGAATACGTTTTTCTATCCTCTTACTGATTAATTTTTGCTGAGATTTAAGGTCTATGAATTGCATAAAAATCTTAAATATAACCTAAATGGATAAGTTTTTCATAAAGTGCCTCAACCAACTCTTCAGGTTTTTGAGAACCATCTGAATTTAGAATTATCTCGGGGTTCTTTGGCTTCTCATAGGGATCTGAAATACCTGTAAACTTTTTAAGCTTACCTTCCCTAGCGAGTTTATATAAACCTTTTGAATCTCTGGACTCGCAAACTTCTAAAGATGTATTCACAAATACTTCTATATACCCTCCATAATTTGAGATCAAATCTCGATTAAACTGTCGATCAGATAAATATGGTGCTATTGGAGCACATACTGATACACCTCCATTTTTTGTAATTTCGCTTGCTACAAATCCGATTCTTTTTACATTGATTGATCTATGCTCTTTAGAAAACCCTAGTTCACTTGACAAATGAGTCCGAACTATATCACCATCAAGTAACGTGACAGGTCTATTACCATTTTCAAGCAACTTAATTAAAATTCCATTTGCAATAGTTGATTTGCCTGACCCTGAAAGACCTGTAAAAAAAATAGTAAAACCTCTTTTTTTTAATGGGAGTATTGACTTCTTTAATTCATCAGCAACCTTAGGATATGAAAACCAATCTGGAATGCTGTCTCCTTTTTCTAGTATTGATCTCAATCTTGTGCCAGAAATAGTCTTGTAGGTAGTGTTTTTTTTAATTTTTTCAATTGGTTTATATTTTTTTTCTGATGGAACATAAACCATGAATTGGAAAGGAACCATTTCAATTTTCATCTCATCTTGAAATTTTTTGATAAGTTTTTGAGCATCATATGGACCATAAAATGGATTCCCTTTTGAATTGAATCCCGGCCCAGCATGGTCTCTACCTATTATTATGTGAGTACACCCGTAATTTTTTCTAACAATCGAATGAAGCAAAGCTTCTTTAGGGCCTCCCATTCTCATAGCTAGGGGCAATAGAGCTAGCATAATGGAATTTTTAGGGTAATTTTTTAATACATGCTCATAGCACCTGACTCTTGTATAATAATCGATATCTCCAGGCTTAGTTAAGCCTACAACTGGATGTAGAAGCAAATTAGCATTTAACTTTTTCATGGAGCTTTTGATCATTTCAACATGTGCTCGATGAAGAGGATTTCTTGTTTGAAATGCAACAATTTTTTCCCAACCATTCTTTTTGAACTGTTTTTTTACTTCTTTTGGAGAAAGCCTATATTTTTTAAAGTCATAGTGAATAGGCAAAGAAATTTTTTCAATTTTTCCACCAATATATACTTTATTACTTTTATTTAATAGGTAGTTTACAGCTGGATGAAAAGTATCGGTAGTGGCATATACTGTTTTAGCTTCAAGCAGAAAGTCTGGCTCCCATATAGATTCAATTTCCATAAACGCAATCTGGAACCCTTCTTTTTCTCGAAGAATAATTTTTTCACCGATTTCAATTTTTTTTAAAAAATTTACATCTACATCTAATGTAATTGGTAAAGGAAATAAAGCTCCATCTGAAAGTCTCATTTCTTTAAGAACAAGATTATAATCTTCCTCATTCATAAAACGATTCAAAGGATGGAAGCTTCCATCCAATATCATTTCACAATCACATAACTGACGGTCCGTCAAAACCCAAGATTTCATATCCATTTTAAAAACTTGTCCTTAACTAGCGAATTTTTGAAAATAACAACTTATACCTAATAGGTAAAGATATAAAAATAATTTATTATGCTATAAAAAATATTGGGACTTTAGACTTTAATTAAAATAAACACAAATTATTTTATTAGAAAATATAAAGATAAATCTTTATGACGGAATCTAATGCATCTGGAAAAGTTTATCTCTGTTGTATCTATAGGTTGTTAATATACCATGAATAGAGATTTTTAATACCTTCCTTTAAAGTGATTTTAGGCCTCCAGCCAAGCCCTTTAATAATTGTGCTATCTAATAACTTCCTAGGGGTACCATCTGGCTTGGAGTTGTCAAAATATATTTGGCCTGAAAAACCAGTTACTTCTCTTATAAGCAACGCTAAATCCTTTACTGAAATCTCCTCTCCAGAACCGATATTTATGTGATAAGAATTAGATTCTAACAATTTATTGATATTTGAATCTTTCATTAATATAAGAATTGCCCTACAGAGATCATTTACATGCAAAAACTCACGCAAAGGTTTTCCACTTCCCCAAATTTGAACAGTTTTTTCAGAGTTGCTCTTTGCATTATGGAATTTTTGAATTAAAGCTGGTATTACATGTGAGCTAGCTGGAGAAAAATTATCATTTGGACCATATAGATTGTTAGGCATAATAGATATAAAACTTTTATTATATTGCCTAAAATAGGCCTCACACAACTTTAATCCTGCGATTTTCGCAATAGCATATGCTTCGTTTGTTGCTTCAAGATTTCCAGTAAGTAAAGAACTTTCTCTTATTGGTTGATGAGCATATTTAGGATAAATACATGCAGAGCCTAAAAAAACTAAAGACCTGACATTAAATTTATAAGAGGAGTGAATAATATTATTTTGGATATTTAAATTTTCATATAAAAAATTAACCGGGAAATTTTGATTTGCTAAAATCCCACCAACTTTTGCTGCGGCACAAATTACATTATCCGGTCTCTCTTGCTCAAAAAATCGCTCTGTATCCCTTTGATTTAATAAATCTAAATCAGATCGATTTTTAGTAATTATATTTAGATAACCATTTTCCTTTAAAAGGCTTACAATATTTGATCCCACTAAACCATTATGACCCGCAACAAATACTTTACTTTTTTTATTTATGATGAGCCTCCATTGCTAATTTTTTGCATATCAGACTGGACCATGATTTTAATCAATTTTTCAATACTAGTTTTTGATTTCCATCCTAAGCTTTTATTTGCTTTAGAAGGGTCTCCTACCAGCATATCAACTTCTGTAGGGCGATAGTAACTAGGATCGACTTGAACAATTATCCTTCCTGTTTTTAAATCTTTACCAATCTCCTTTTCATTTTTACCATGCCATTCAATGTCTATATCTAATTCTTGAAATGTTAATTCAATAAATTCTTTTACAGAATGAGCCTTTCCTGTGGCAAAAACAAAATCTTCTGGAACACTTTGCTGTAGTATTTTCCACATTCCTTCGCAATACTCAGGAGCATAGCCCCAATCTCTTTTTGCTTCTAGGTTCCCAATATATAAACAATCAAGTAATCCTTTCTTAATCATACAAGCAGCCAAAGTAATCTTTCTAGTTACAAAAGTCTTGCCTCTTCTTGGAGATTCGTGATTAAAAAGGATTCCATTGCAGGCAAATAAGTTATAAGCTTCTCTATAATTAATAACTATCCAGTATGCATATAATTTTGCTACACCATAAGGAGACCTTGGGTAAAAGGGAGTTTTTTCATTCTGTGGAACTTCCTGAACCTTTCCAAAAAGCTCACTTGTAGATGCTTGATAGAATTTTGTTTCAATACCGATCTCTTTAATTGCATCTAAAAATCTAAGAGTCCCTAACGCATCTACTTGAGCAGTATAATCTGGAACATTAAATGATACTTGAACATGACTTTGCGCTGCTAAGTTATAAATTTCATTTGGTGCTATTTGATAAAGTAATTTGTGTATGCTGCTTGAATCTGTAACATCTCCATGATGGAAAAAAAAAGTATCTTTATATAATTTATTATTAATGATATGATCAATTCTTCCTGTATTAAAACTGCTGCTGCGCCTTATAACCCCATGAACCACGTATCCTTTCTTTAATAGAATTTCTGCAAGGTAGGATCCGTCTTGTCCTGTGATCCCTGTTATCAAAGCAATTTTACTCATTTATTTAACTTCTTTTTGTATTTCATTTAATTGAATTTTAAATATTTTTACTTAGAATCAATGATAATATTGAAATCAGAATATCGCTAATTCCTAATAATAAGAAATTTTACTAAGCTGATATTTGCAATCAAAATATGTGGCTCTCTTTATATTCTATTAGAATAATAATCTGCCATCTTTTAAATTCAGTTTATTAAAAAACTCAATTTTGTGATATAAAAATTTAATAAGCTGTTTTGAGCTTCCACTTAAATTCAATTCTAAATAGTATCATTGGAAATTTTTAATAAATATTCTCCATAATTGTTTTTCCCCATATGACTACCTAAAATTCTTAATTGAATTTTATCAATATATCCCATCCTGTAAGCAATCTCCTCGATACAGGATATTTTGATCCCTTGGCGTCTCTCTAATGTTGAAACAAATTGTGAAGCTTCTAATAATGAATCCTGAGTTCCCGTATCAAGCCAAGCATACCCACGTCCTAATGTAACAACCTGTAATCTTTTTTGATTTAAGTAAAATTTATTTACATCTGTAATTTCTAATTCTCCTCGATCGGAAGGCTTTTGTTTTTTAGCTATTTTAACAACATCATTTGGATAATAATAAAGGCCCAAAACTGCAAAGTTACTCTTAGGGCTTTCTGGCTTCTCTTCAATCGAAACAGCAACACCATTTTCATCAAAATCAACAACACCATACCTTTCAGGATCTGACACACTATATCCAAAAACTACACCAGATTTTTTTAATTTTACAGTATTAACAGCTTCTTTTAATAGTTTGGGTAGTAATGCCCCATAAAAGATGTTATCACCCAGAATAAGGCATACATCATCTTGACCAATAAAACTTTCACCTAAAACAAATGCCTGGGCTAAACCATCTGGATAGGGTTGCACCTTGTAGAAAAACTTTAAACCCAGTTTTGATCCATCTCCTAAAAGAGTTTTATATTGATTGATATCATTAGGTGTTGAGATAATTAAAATTTCTTTTATACCAGAGAGCATTAACATTGAAAGAGGATAATAAATCATAGGTTTATCATAGATGGGCAATAGCTGTTTACTCACTCCAATAGTTATCGGATAAAGACGCGTTCCACTTCCGCCTGCTAAAATAATTCCCTTCATCGAGACACTATCCTTTTTATTAATTTTATTAAAATTTATATTAATCTATTTACAATAAATTAATAAAAATGTTTTATTATAAATCCTGAAATTTATTTATTGCTAAAATAACAGTATACTAATTTTTTTAAAATACAGATTCAAATGAATTACAAATATTGCTAATCTTATACTAGAGACTCTAATAAATCCTTAAATCCAAATAATATAATAAATACTTTTCTTAATTATTGATATTTCCTCCCAATAACTCCGACACTCTAATTGCAGTAGTCCCGATATGTCCAACAACAATACCTGCTGCTTTATTTGCAAATCGTGTTGCAGTTTCAGGGTCAAATCCTGCAACTACACCTGAAGCAAAGGATGCAATGACCGTATCACCAGCACCACTAACATCATAAATTTCTTTAGCTTCTGAAGATACATGGAATTTAAAATCTTTACTAATATATGACATCCCATTTGGACCTCTAGTAATAAGGCACGCATTCAAACTTAGATTATTGCAAATATCTATTCCAGCTTGTTCAATATCTATATCATTTTTTAAATCTCTTCCTAAAACTTCTTCCGCTTCTCTAAGATTAGGAGTGATAACATAAGCACCATAATATTTATTCCATTTTTTACCCTTAGGGTCGATAAAGACTGGAATTTTAAGTTTTTTTGATTTAATTATTATATCATTCAAGACCAGTTCTTTACATACGCCTTTATTATAATCACTTACAATTACTCCATCCACATAGTCCATCTCTAGCAGAATCTGCTCTCGTATTTGATTTAAATTTTGATCAGTCAATGTACTAGAATCCCAATCTACTCGAACAAGTTGCTGGCCTTCTGCAACTATTCTCATTTTTTCTGTAGTACGAATAGATTTAGAGCATACAATGTGTTTGGTCAAAATACCCTTTTGTTTTAAATCTTCTTTAATTTTTTTACCTGCCTGATCCAATCCTACAAAACTGACAATAGAAGCCTGAACCCCCAAGTTTATCAGATTTCTTAACACATTTCCACATCCTCCAAGACTACATTTTTCTTCCATGGACTTGACAATCGGGACCGGTGCTTCTGGAGAAATACGGTAAACATTACCAAAAATAAATCGATCTAACATAATATCGCCGATTACTAAAATTTTTGGTGGTTCTTCTCTTATTTTATCTATTATTTGCACAAACTGCTAAATCTATAAATTTTTTCAAAATAATTGATAGTCTTTTGCAGACCGTCAATTAAATTAATTTTCGGTTCCCAATTTATTTTTTCTTTTGCAAAAGAAACGTCTGGTTTTCGTTGCTTTGGATCATCTTCCGGTAGTGATTTGTAAACTATTTGCGATTTTGAGTTAGTAAGGTCAATGATTTTTTTTGCTATTTCTTGAATTGTAAATTCATCAGGGTTACCAATATTCATTGGTCCAGTACAATCGTCATCAGTATTCATAATTAGACAAATTGCATCGATCAAATCATCAACAAAACAAAAACTTCTAGTCTGTTTCCCATCTCCATAAATGGTTATATTTTTGTTTGTCAAAGCTTGAATTATAAAATTACTAACCACGCGACCATCATTGGGGTGCATTCTTGGTCCATAAGTATTAAATATTCTAGCAATTTTTATTTTTAATTTGTGTTGCCTATAATAGTCAAAAAACAAGGTTTCTGCGCATCTTTTTCCTTCGTCATAACATGACCTCGGGCCGATTGGATTTACTCGTCCCCAATAAGATTCATTTTGAGGATGTATTTCTGGATCACCGTAAACTTCAGATGTTGAAGCTTGAAAAATTTTCGCATTCTG
>CEUJ01071630.1_pt1 | contig 20444 bp, 22 predicted proteins | sample 361531 | NCBI WGS metagenome assembly CEUJ01 (sample SAMEA2622842, study PRJEB7988) | marine metagenome | biome: marine biome (ENVO:00000447); feature: marine epipelagic mixed layer (ENVO:xxxxxxxxx); material: "saline water (ENVO:00002010), including plankton (ENVO:xxxxxxxx)" | depth 140 m | reverse complement strand
AAAATTGTAGCAGATCACTTAGGTATAGATGAAGCTAAAGTTACTGATGAAGCAAGCTTCATAGATGATCTTGGTGCTGACAGTTTAGATACCGTAGAATTAGTTATGGCTTTCGAGGAAGAATTTGGCTCTGAGATTTCAGATAGTGAAGCAGAGAAAATTTTAACAGTTGGTGACGCTATAAAATTTATAGAGAGTAAAAGCAATTAATTAAAAATGTCCTTAAAAAAGAAGGGAGCGATGATTGTATTTTCATCTCCTTCGGGCGCGGGCAAAACCACATTAGTTAAACTAATTTCAGATAACAAAAACAATTTTATATCTGTATCACACACCACAAGACCCCCAAGATCAAATGAAGTTAATGGTATTGATTATTACTTCATAGATAAAAATCAATTTCAAAAGTTAATTAATGAAAAAGAATTTTTAGAATATGCTGAAGTATTTGGCAATTATTATGGAACATCAAAAAAGGAAATAATTAAAAAGCTGGATGAAGGAAAAAATGTTATTTTTGATATCGATTGGCAAGGAACTGAACAAATTATTGAACAAAAACTTAATTATAAATTAGTTACTATATTTATATTACCTCCAAGCAAAAAAGTTTTACATAATCGATTATCAAATAGAGATATGAAAGATAAGCTAATTGTAGAGGAGAGAATGAAGCAATTTGATAAAGATATATTACATTGGAAAAACTATGATTATGTAGTCATTAACGATGAGTTAAAAAAATGTCATAAAAAAATTGTTAATATTTTAGAGTCTGAATTAAATGGTAATAAAAATAATTATGATAAAGCTCATATTGAAAATCATATAAAAAATCTAATTTGATTTATCCTCAAATTCTTTTACTATCTTAATATACTTATCAATTGAAATATTCTGCGGCCTATCAGTTAATTTAATATCAATTGATTTCGATATATCGCCAAAGTCTTTAAATAGTTTAATAAAATTTTTTTTTACCATTTTCCTCCTTTGGCTAAAAAAAATTCTTGTAATGTACTCCAAGTTTTTAGGATTTTGTATCTCTAGTAAATTATTTTTAGGAATGAACTCTAATAGTGTGCTTTTGATTTTAGGTCTAGGTGAAAAACACTCTGGACTAATATCAAATATTTTTTTAATGAAAAACCTCCAGTTTGCCAAAATTGTTATCCGGCTATAATTTTTTGTATTAACTTTAGCTAAAATTCTATCTGCAACCTCTTTTTGGAACATAAGTATTAATTTTTTAAATTTTATCTTTTTATTCAAACACCAATAAGCAAGTATTTGTGTTGATATATTGTACGGTAAATTTCCGTAAGTCAAAAACTTTTCATTATAAAAGCTTTCAGAGAGTTTAAGTATATCTTTATTTACTATTTTTATTTGATTTTTAAATTTACTTTCTAAAATTTTTGAAAGCTCAATATCTTTTTCAACAACAATTATGGTTTTTGGTTTTGATTTAATGATATACTCTGTAAGATTTCCTGTACCAGGACCTATTTCTAAGATTTTGTCTTCTTTAGATATTTCACCAGCAGTTACTATTTTTTTTAAAATATTTTTATCAATTAAAAAATTTTGCCCTAAACTTTTCTTTGCTTTAATTTGCATTATTTTTCAAAAATCTTATTGACTCTATAAGACTACTAGGATCTGATTTATTTTTTCCTAACATTTGAATATTTGGGCCATGGTCTGGCGAAATTCTTAAAAACGGCAAACCTAAAGTTATATTTATTGCATTAAAACCATACAATGTTTTCATTGGAGCAAGCACCTGGTCATGATACATGCCAAAAATAACATCAAATTTTCTAATATTTTCTTTTAAAAAAATAGTATCTGATGCATAAGGGCCCTTAATATTGATTTTATTTTTTTTCAAATATCGGATTGCTGGTATAATTTCTTTTTTCTCTTTATTTTCTATACCAAAACTCTCACAATGAGGGTTTAATCCAGTTATAGCAAACACTGGTTTTTTTTTTATTACATTTTTATAAAAGTAATTAATTCTTTTTATTTTACTTATTATGAGTTTTTTATTGATTTTTTGAGAAACTTTAGAAAGCGGTATATGAGTTGTTAAAGGACTTACACTAAGTTTGTTATTATATATTAACATTACAGGATTTTTCGCACCTGTTTTTTTTGCCAAGTACTCAGTGATACCATTGTATTTACCCTTTAAAAATGTTTTTTTCGAAATAGGTCCATTTATAAGACCCAAGCAATTTCTTTTTTTAATAATTTCAAGAGCTTTGTTGAATGAATTTTCAATGAATTGGTTAGACCCAGATGTAATTTTTCTTTTGGAAAATGAAAATTTATTATAATTAATGTTAACTAAATTAATTTCTTTTTTTTTTATGTTAGTGAAATCATTGTTTAATTGGTTAAACTTTATTGAGCAATTGAATTTTTTTAAATTTTTAATCAACAAATCTTTCGAGGAAACCAAAATAATTGGATGATGAATTTTTTTTATAGATTTGAGAAATATTTCTATAAATATACTTTGAGGCTCACCACCAACAATCACAATTGGATCAAAATTCATTTATTACAGCTTTGTTATATATTCTTTTATAGTGAAGTGTAGAGTACATAGTTAACTGTCTATTTTTTTCAAAACTTACTGCCTTTTTGAACTCTTCTTCCTCATTAATCTCTATTAATTGATTTTTTTTATCAACAAGCTTTAGAATTATGAATCCACCAGGAACAGTCATAGGTTCTGTAAACTCACCAACTTTAATATTTTCAATTTGTTTAGAAATTTTATTTGAAAGTTGAGATTTATAAACCCAACCTATTTTGCCACCATTTTTTTTACTTTCAGAGACGCTATAAATTTTTGCTGTTTCTTCAAATCCTATTTGATTAATACTTTTCTCAATTTTTTCTAATTTTTTTTCAAAATTTTCACTTTCATTTAAAGTAAATATAATTTCAGACAATAAAATATTATCTATATAATTTTTTTCACTCAGTCTATTAATCTTATCTTTAATTTTAGCCTCATCGACTAATACAGCATTATTAAATTTTTGAACAATATAATCATTCCATGCCACTTCAATTGCTATTTTCTTCTTAACTGTAGATAAATTTACATTATGTTTTGATAAATATACTTTGAATTCCTCAATATTAGAAATTCCAATTTCAGAATATAAATCCTGTATAACTTTTTCAATAACATTTTTGTTCTCTATTATTTCATATTTTTTTTCAATCTCAATTTTCTTAATCTTCTCATTAATTACCGAGTCTATTGCATATCTATTAATATTTTCATCTGGTAAATTTCTTAAATTAGGATTTAGTGCTAATAAGTAGTTTTTCTCATTTTTAATATCAAAATTAGTAATTATTTGATTATTCACTTTAGCTTTTATAAATATTTCTGAATTAACTATTTTAAAGTTAATTATTGATAGAAATACAAAAATTCCTATAAATATTTTTTTGATCATTTACGTTTACTAGGAGAGTTTATTGAAGAAAAAGGTAAAATTGAAATAGTAAAGAAAATTTCTTCATTTGGTTTCAAATCTTTATCTGAGTAATAATCTTTATTGTATTGTATAGCTGCAGTTAAGCAATCATTTTTATATTCATAAATCAAATTATAATATTCAGTTAAATCTGTTTTCTTATTTCTTCTTGTTCTATATTTTAAAGAACTCGACTCATTTAATATTAGTTTAAATTCATTTGAATAATGATTTTCATTTCCAATTTCGTCATCCTCTTGCAAAAACTCAAAAGTTGTTACGAACTTGTTAATCGTTAGATCAGCTTTTATCGAGTTATAATTAGTAGACTTTAGATCATTATCTACAGAAAAGTTGTAATCAACATTAAAATTTTCATTTGGTTTGTAAACAAACGAACCGATTATATCTGAACTTTTGTTATTTATAGTAGAAGATTTTGGAAGTTTTTTTTCATTTTTATCTCTCAAAACTGATGCCAAACCTGCGGTTAAAATATTATTATTTTGTTTATCTAAAATTTTAAATTCACCACCCAAAGTTAATGATTGACCTCCCTCTAAGCTATCATTTAATCCAAGTCTATTTTGTGAAAAAACATTTTTAAAATCTATTTTTCTATCAAGATCCTTTAAATTTTTATTTTTATTTGGGCTATACATTAATGAAGCTTTACCTGATAAAAATTTATCAAATTTTAAACCCTCTTTTTTCATCGGATATGCAATATCATATAAAATAGAACCATAATTTTGAGATCTAAAATCATTTGAATACTCAGTGGACTTGTCACTTTCAGTAGTTACATTTTTAAATAGGAGATTAAATTTATTTACAAATCCATTTGAATTAATTTTTGGAACCGAAGTATACTTTAAATCATTAATCAAAACTTTTTCAAATACATTGGTATCATAATTTTTGTGATAGCCATTAGATACAAGATTTAAATTGTTGTTAAAATTTTTTGAAATTTCGAAACTTGGAAACAAATACTGGTATTTATCACTTGAATTCTCTTTTGTTAAATCTTCATAAGATTCAACTTTTGCCTCAACTGATAAATTTTGCTTACTCCCTCTAAATACTAAAAAAGAATTTAATAATGAATTACTATTCGTAATTTTGGATTTTATTTTATGCGACTTTAAATAGTTGTCGTTTGATGTTGTTTCAATGTTGACTTCTATTAGACTATTATCAAAATAAGAAAGATTTAAATTAGCTAAAGAATTAGAAAAAAAATGTGACTTAGAATTTCTCTTTCCTTTTTTTATACCAAAATCTGAGATATGTGAGGAATTTTTATTTTCTTGCCTGTACTCATTTTGAAATAAACCTTCACTGTCATTATATAGTTTTGGCTTAAAAGTAAAATCTTTGCTATCTGAAATCACTTTAAAGAATGGTATAGATAAAGAGTCCCCTAAAGAGCTTGAGCTTTCAAATTTAGGCATCAAAAATCCACTTTGTCTCTTAACAGTTGGGTCAGGATGGAAAAACTTAGGAAAGTAAATTACTGGTTTATCGTAAATCTCTAACCAAGCATTTTTATAATATATAGTTTTTTTTGATTTATCATGTTTTATTTCTTGTGCTTTGAATTGCCAAGGAGGGCATTTATCCTTATTTTTTTTGCACGTAGTAAAAACTCCTTTCTTTATTAAGGATTGATTAGTATCACTATATAAATAATTACCTCTTAATCTAGGATCATTATCTTTATTTCCAAAACTTGTCATAAAAAAATCAATTTTAATACCATCTGCAATAATTTCATTACTATTGAAATTAATTAAAGCATTATCAAAAAAATATTTATTATTTATTTCATCTGTCATTTCAACTGACTCAATTTTTAATAAATCCTCTTTTAATAAAAATTTTGATCTATCAGATGAAATTTTGTTACCAAAATTATCCTCAAAATTAGAGGTGTTATTTACTATAATTTGTTCTTTATTTTTATCATAAACAACTTCGTTAGTGCTAAATGATAATTTTTTATAGTAATAAAATTCAACATTTTTATTTAAAATAATCCTTTCTTGTTTTTTAAAGTATATTAATTCATCGCCTAAAATTTTTATGTTTTGATCTAAGTTTTCAATACGAATATTTCCTTTTGCTTTAATTATTTGGTCTTGTTTGTTATAATCCATTTCGTCAGCATAAATAGTTTCTTTTTCATTAAAAATTTTTATGTTTTTTTTTGCGATTATTCTTTTATCTTCATCAATCAACTCTATGGTATTTGCCTCAAAATTTATTTCTTCAGCAGTTAAATGCGTTGAAATAAATAAATTAATAAATAATAAAATAATTGTTTTTTTTAACTTATCTTTCATTTATCCTTACCAAACTTATTGTAGAAATTAACATTATAATTATTAAAGGTATCCATATTGAAATTCCTATAGGTATTTGTTCATTTTTTCCCAATTCTTCAAAAAAGAAACTTAAATAATAAATTATGACAGAAATTAGAATCCCAAAAATAAGATGAAAAATCTTAGATTTATTATGTTTTATATTAATCATTATAGTGGCTGATAGAACAGTCATTATCGTTAGGTAAAATGGGAATGATATAAGTTTTTGTATAGCTGAATTTACCTCTGTAGATGAATAATTAATTTTTTCATATTTTTTCCTTAAATCATTTAATTCAAATATATTTAGTGAAGATAAATTTGAAAATAAAGAGTTAACATCAATATAATCTAAATTAGTTTTAAAATTAAAATTCTTAATATTTTGCAACTGACCTTGTAAGTTTGAAATTTGCGCATTATTTATTAACCATGATTTATCTTTAATTAATATTTCTTTAGATATAATATTTTTTTTATAATTAAAATTTTTATCAAATTGTATTATATCAACATCATATAATATTTTATTTTGAAACCTGTTTGCATTAATTATATTTATATTTTCACCAATTTCATCTTTTATCCAAATTCCATTCTCAGTAATTACTGCAAGATATTTATTGTCTTTAGCATAAGAATTTTTTAAATTTAAATAAGAGTATTTAAGACTAGAAGAAAAATTATAATAGATTGTTATTATAATTAGACCAATAAAAAAACTTAAAATAGATAAAATTTTAATTATTCTTAAATTATCTAATCCAAAATTTTTTAAAACAATAATTTCATTTTGGTCCATTAATTTAATAAAAGCAAATTGTGCAGCTATAAGAAATATAAACGGAAAAATATCAAAAAGAATTGAAGGTATATTTAAAAAAGTTAAAAATATCGGAATTGTTATTGAAACCTTAAGATCTTTAAAAAAATTAATTTCTTCGAAAATATTCAATATAAATGCTAGAGATAAAAATACAAAAAAAGTTTTTAATAATGTTGAGGTAAAAATTTTACTTAAATAAATTTGATAAGTTTTGAATATCATATAATTCTCATATTTAATTTTTTGATAAAAAATATATAAAACAAAAAAAACAATATAAATGGCATCATAAGTATAAAAATACTCCCACTAATATTAGCAGAATAAAACTTAGTAGAAATTTCTGAAAGTGAAATAATCACGATACCGGTAAAAAAAATTTTAAATTTATAGTTAGTAAAATTTTGAGAATTTTTCGATTTGATTAACAAGTATCCCCCAATTAATGAGAGCAAAGGTATATAAAAAGGTTTAAAAATTCTTGAGAGCAACTCTTGAGAAATTTTATTTTTAAAAGATAATTTATTTTCACATTTAAAATTTGAATTATTATTGGTAAATATTTTTTTTTCTCCTTTAAATAAGCATCCATATAGGTTCTTTGTATTAACCTCTTGAATTTTAGGAGTTTTTGTTGTTTTCGATGTATATTTAGATAAGTTTATTTGTGTTTCATTAAAATCAAAAGAATTAGTTTGACCTTCATTTATATTTAATATTTTACCCGTCGATAAAATTAAATAATTGTTTTCACCATTTTCTGAAAAATAACCTCTTTTTGCAAAAATAATTTTGGATTTCAATCTTGAAAAAGAATCTTTAATAATAATATTTTCTAGAGTATTTTCATATTTTTTATCTGCATAAATAGTTAGTCTTTCAACAGTGTCTATAAATTTTTTAGGTTTTACCAGCAAAGGTAGATAGTCAATATTAGACGACCTAATAAATGATCTTGCTTTGTCCTGTGACATTGGAACAACATATAGGCTAAAAAAAGAATTTAGCATTAAAAACAAAAATGAATAACATATAATAACATTAACAAAAGTAAGTTTATTAATACCATTTGTCCAAAATATTAATGTCTGATTTTGTTCTTCATATTTTATCAAAGTAAAAAAAATTGAGAAAAAAAACATAAAGGGTAATAATTTACTAAAAATTTTAGGTAAACTATAGATTGTATATAAAAAATAAATTTTAAAACTATGCCCATCCTCAGTTACAAATTCTAAATAATTAACTGCTTGTATAACCCAAACTATTAATGTCACAGCACAACTAGATAATATAAAAAACTCAGTAGTTTCTCTTAAAAAATTTTTAAATATTATTTTTTTCATTGAATTTTTACAAAATAATCATATACACCTTTTAATAGAAAATTGAATAAAAATATGATTATAAAGGAAAAATACTCAAAATTTGCAAAATTAAACAAGCTTTCTGGTTCAATTGTTTTTTTTGCAAATAAAAATTTTGAAATAAAAAATATTTCTAGATTATTAAGTCCATCAGAAAACAGTTTGATACAAAAAAATTTAAAAAATAAAAACAAAAAAAAAGAAATTTTTTCTTTCGATATAAGCCATAACCAAAAAATAATTGTTTTTTCTTCAATAAATAGCAAAAACCATTTTGAAAAAAGTGGAGCAAAACTTTATGAATTTTTTAAGAGAGAAAACTTAAGCAAAATTTATATATTTGGAGATACTATTGAAAATTCTGATAATACTAAATGCTTGCATGAGTTAGTTCATGGCATGAAACTAAAATCTTATTCTTTTAATAAGTATTTGACCAAAAAGAATTCTGATATTTTAAGTTTAAATATTATATCAAAAAAAAAAGCAGACCTAAAATTGATCAATCATTTTAATGCAATTGAAAAAGGTGTTAACTTTACAAAAGATCTTGTGTCTGAGCCTGGCAATGTTCTTCACCCTGATGAATATGCTAAACGTTTATCAAATTTAAAGAAAATAGGTTTAAAGGTTACAGTTTACAATACAAAAAAGCTTAAAAAAATGAAATGCAACGCTTTACTTGGAGTTGGACAAGGAAGTTCGCGAGGATCATATATTGTTACGATGGAGTGGAGAGGAAATAAAAAACAAAAAAAACCTTTAGCTTTTGTAGGCAAGGGCGTTTGCTTTGATACAGGTGGAATATCCTTGAAGCCAGCTAGATTTATGGAAGATATGACTTATGATATGGCTGGGTCAGCAGTAGTTGTTGGTCTTTTGAAAAGTTTAGCTTTAAGGAAAGCAAAAGTTAACGCTGTAGGGGTAGTAGGTTTAGTTGAGAATATGGTGAGTGGTAATGCACAAAGACCAGGTGACATAGTAAAATCTTATAGTGGAAAAACTATAGAAGTTTTAAACACTGATGCTGAGGGTAGATTAGTATTAGCAGACGCAATTACTTTTACTGAAAAAAAATTTAAACCAAACTTTATAATCGACTTGGCGACATTAACTGGAGCTATTGTTGTTGCACTAGGATCCGAATACGCAGGTTTATTTTCTAATGATGATAATTTATCAAAAAAACTTTTTGATGCAGGAAATAAAGTTGAAGAAAAGGTGTGGAGACTACCATTGCATGAAAATTATGACAAGTTAATGAATTCTAAAAATGCTGACATGCAAAATATTAATTATGTAGGGGGTGCTGGTTCAACAACTGCTGCTCAATTTTTACAAAGATTTATCATCAACAAAACACCTTGGGCTCATTTAGATATTGCAGGTATGGCTTTTTCAAAATATGCAGGTTCATTAAATTCAAGTGGCGCAACAGGATATGGTGTGAGACTTTTAGATAAGTTTGTGGAGGATAATTACGAATAAAAATGGAAGAAACACTATCAATAATAAAACCAGATGCCATGGAGAGAAATCTAGAAGATAAAATAAAAAATATTTTTATCAAAAATAATTTTGAGATAATAAAAGAAAAAAAAGTAAAACTTGAAAAAAAAGATGCAGAATTATTTTATAAAGTTCATGAAACAAAACCTTTTTATAACGATTTATGTAATTATTTATCTTCAGGACCAGTTTTAGTAATGGTTCTTAAAAAAGATAACGCTATTATGGAAAATAGAAAAATAATGGGAGCAACCAACCCGCACGATGCTGACCCAGGAACAATAAGGAAAGAATTTGGTATTTCAATTGATAAAAATTCAATACATGGCTCTGATAGTAAAGAAAATGCAGAGAAAGAAATAAGTTTTTTTTTTAAAGATTAGATAATAGTTTATCTATAGTTTTTGGATAAATTTCGTGCTCAATTTTTAAAACTTTTTTCTCAATAGATTTTTTGTTATCTTTTTTTGTAATTTTAACTTTTTTTTGAAAAATTATTTTCCCTGAATCTAAATATCTATTAACATGATGAATTGTACATCCAGTATATTTTTCATTATTTTCTATTACTCTTTTGTGTGTGTTCAAACCTTTATACTTTGGTAACAATGATGGATGAATATTGATAATTTTTCCTTCATATAATTTGATGAAATATTTAGGCAGTATTTTCATAAATCCAGCCAAACATACTAATTTAATATTATTTTTTTTTAAAATATTTAAAACTTTCTTACCCAGCTTTTTTGATTTAGTAAAATTAATATAATAATTTTTAATTTTCTCTTTTTTTGCTATTAATAATCCTTTAGCTTTTGGATTATTAGAAATAACTATTTTTATTTTATATGAGGTTTTTTGTTTTAATGAATATCTAATTATTGATTTAAGATTTGAGCCTCTCCCTGAAATAAAAACTGCAATATTATATTTTAGTTTACCATCTAATTTTTTCATTAAATAAAATTTTATTTTTTTTATCTTTAATTAATTGACCAACCTCATAAGGTTTAAATTCTTTTTTAAAATATCTTTTAACTTTATTAATATTTCTTTTCTTTACAACAATACAAAAACCAACACCGCAATTAAAAGTCTTAAGCATTTCGAAATCACTTATTCCTTTACTTTTAATCCAACTAAAAATTGACTTAGTTTTTATTTTATCTAAATTTATGTTAGCGCAAATATTTTTTGGTATAATTCTGATTAAATTACCTGGCAAACCACCACCAGTTATATGCGCACATCCATGAATAAGATTTTTTTCTAATAGTTTTAATATTTCTTTTACGTAAATTTTTGTTGGTTTCATTAATTCTTTTTTCAAATATGAATTTCTATTTATATTTATATTATATTTATTTAATATATTTCTAACTAATGAATAACCATTTGAATGAAGACCATTTGATGGAATTGCCATGATAATATCATTTTCTTTGATATTACTTTTTTTAAATAATTTTTTTTCCTCTGCGATTCCCAGAGAAAAACCCGCTATATCAAATTTGTTTTTTGAATAAGTTCCTGGCATCTCAGCTGTTTCCCCCCCAACTAAACTACATCCGCTAATCAGACATCCTTTTTGCACTCCTTTAATAATTTTTTTTAGTTTTTTTAAATCGATTTTGTCAATTGATATATAATCTAAAAATATTAACGGTTTAGCTCCTTGAACCAAAATATCATTAACACACATGGCAACTAAGTCTATACCTATAGTATCATACTTTTTAAGCATGTTTGCTATTTCGATCTTTGTTCCAACACCATCTGTACTTGATACTAATAGGGGTTTTTTTATTCCTTCAGGTATACTTGTAATCGAAGCGAAGCTACCAATATTATTGTTATTATTGCTTGATTTTTTTTTTTTATTTAAATTTGCTATATATTTTACAAAATTATCAGCCGCATTTATATTTACTCCACTATTTTGATATGTAAATTTATATTTTTTCATATATTTAAAATATGTATACTAAAAAAAAATTTTTTAAAATTTTATCTTACACAATTATTTATTTATCCACTTTAATTTTTGCCCTCATAATAACAACAAGTGCGCAAAGTAAAATTTTCAAAATAGAGGATATAGAAATTATTGAACCCTTTAATGCTAATTTTAATAAGGAAATCGTGATTAATAAGGCATTCTCGGCTGCATTTAAAGAATTAACTTCAAGTATTATTACAACTAAAGACAAAAAAAAAATCAAAAACACAAAACTGGACGAAATTAAATATCTTGTTGAGTCATTTGAAATTAAAAATGAAAATTTTTTAAATAAAAAATATATTGCAAAATTTAATGTAAATTTTAATAAAAAAAGAACTTTAAATTATTTTGAAAAGAAAAATATTTTTCCATCTTTAAAAATAAATAAAGATTTCCTAACCATTCTAATTTTTTTAGATAACGATAAAAATCAAATTTTTTTGTATGATAAAAATCCTTTCTATAAAAATTGGAATAACAGTAGAGAAAATTTTTTTTTAATAAACTATATTTTGATAGATGAGGATATAGAGGATATTGAAATAATTAACAAAAATAAAGAAAATATTGAAAATTACCAGTTTGATAAAATTATTAAAAAATACGATTTAAATGATTACATAATTTCTATTATATTTAAGAATAAAAATGAGTTGCGGGTACTATCAAAGTTTTTTTTTGATGAAAACTTAAAAATAATTAATAACAAATATAGCAACTTTGATTTAAATGACAAGAACGCACTAGATAATTTGATACTTAAAATAAAAACTAACTTAGAGGATTTATGGAAAAGTAACAATTTAATTAATACATCATTGAAATTACCTATAAATTTGCAATTAAATCCAAAAGATACTTTAAAAGCTGTTAATCTTGAAAAAGAAATGGATAAAATTGATTTAATATATGATTACTATGTAACAAGTATTTCAAATAAAGACTTAAATTATAAAATAATATTTAATGGAAGTCCAAACAAGTTCTTAAAAATAATGAGTGAAAAGAATATCATAATAGATATTGAAAATGAAATATGGAAAGTAAAGTAAGAGATTTAAGACAACAATTATTTAATTTTAAGCTTAACAAAAGTTTTAATCTACATGATTTTTTTGTGAGTGAAAGCAATTTTCACGCATATAATTTATTATTAAGATGGCCCAAATGGGAAAAAAAAATAATAAATATATATGGTGAACGATATTCAGGAAAAACACATTTAATTAAAATTTTTTTAGAAAAAAATAATGGTTTAATTATCGATTTAAATGAATTTAAAAATTTTAATTTAGAAAAAATAAGATTTAATGAAAATATAATTATAGAAAATGTAAATAATAAATTGGATGAAACTTTACTCTATTCATTAATTGATACTATTGATAAATATAATAAATTTTTGATATTAACATCTAATAAATCATTAGATAATATAAACTTTAAGCTTGAAGATTTAAAATCTAGGTTAAAAAATTGTTTACTCGCAGAAATTCAAAAGCCTGATGATATTTTAATTAAAGCACTTATTACTAAAAATTTGGCAGATTATCAAATAACCTTGGATTCAAAATTGGTAGATTTTATATCAAAAAGAATTACAAGGTCTTACATTAAAATTAGAGAATTTGTATGTACAATTGATGAAATTAGTTTAAAAAAAAAAAAAACCAATTAATATTAAAATTATTAAAGAAATTTTAGAGGACAAGATTGAAAAAATATAGAACTCATAACTGCGGGGAATTAAACTTAAAAAATATTAATGAAAAAGTTTTATTATCTGGATGGATCAATAAAAAAAGAGATCATGGAAATCTTTTGTTTATTGATTTAAGGGATAATTATGGAATTACACAGTGTGTGATTGATAATAAAAATGAATTTTTTAATATAATTGAAAAAATACCTCTTGAAACAGTTATTCAATTTGAAGGAAAAGTTGTTAAAAGGGAAAAAGATACAATAAATAAAGAACTTAATACTGGTGAAATTGAGATAAAAATAACAAATTTTTTGATTTTAGGATCAACCAAAGAGTTACCTCTGCCGGTTTTTTCAGACCAAGAATATTCAGAGGAGATAAGACTAAAATACAGATATCTTGATTTAAGAAGAAGTAAAATTCATAAAAATATTAATTTAAGATCTAAAGTAATTTCATATATTCGAAAAGAGATGGAAAATTTTGGATTTTTAGAATACCAAACACCAATACTAACATCATCAAGTCCTGAAGGAGCGAGAGATTTTTTGGTACCAAGCCGACTTAACCCTGGGAAGTTTTATGCACTACCACAGGCTCCACAACAATTTAAACAACTTATAATGATATCTGGATTCGATAAATATTTTCAAATTGCTCCTTGTTTTAGAGACGAAGATGCTAGAGCTGATAGAAGCCCTGGTGAATTTTATCAATTAGATATTGAAATGTCTTTTGTGAATCAAGAGGATATATTTAATGTTGTAGAAAATTTACTAAATAAAGTTTTCAAAAAATTTTCTATTAAAAAAATTCTAAATAAAAATTTTCCTAAAATAACTTTTCATGACTCAATGCTTAAATTTGGAACTGACAAACCTGATTTAAGAAACCCTTTAGAAATATGCGATTTAACTGAAATTTTTAAAAGAAATGATGTAAAGTTTGAAATATTTAAAAAATTGGTAGACAGTGGATCGATTGTTAGAGCAATAATAACAAAAAAAACAAAAGATAGACCAAGAAGCTTTTTTGATAATATTGATAAATGGGCAAAAGATGAGGGGTCAAGTGGGCTGGCATATTTCACTTTTGAAAAAGAAAATAATAAAATATCTGGCAAAGGTCCAATTGGAAAATTTTTTTCACCAGATGCATGCCAAGAAATAATGAAATTAAGTGGCGCTGAAATTGGAGATAGTATTTTTTTTGCATGTGGTAAAAAAAAAGACGTTGAGAAATTGTTATCTTTAGCTAGAGATAAAATAGCGAAAGATTTAAATATAATTGACGAGAACCTATTTGCATTTTGTTGGATTGTTGATTATCCGATGTATGAAATAGAGGAAAAATCAGGAAAAATTCAGTTTAGCCACAATCCTTTTTCAATGCCACAAGGTGATATTAGTAAATTGAATTTTAGTCAACCTCTGGATATTAAAGCATATCAATATGACATAGTCTGCAATGGGATAGAATTATCTTCTGGAGCAATTAGAAACCATATACCTGACTTAATGTACAAACTTTTTGCAGTAGCAGGTTATGATAAACAAAGTGTCGAAAAAAAATTTAGTGGAATGATAAACGCATTGAGTTATGGAGCTCCCCCACATGGCGGTATTGCGCCTGGTATTGACAGGATTGTGATGTTATTAGCAAATGAAAAGAATATAAGGGAAATTACTATGTTTCCTCTTAATCAAAATGCACAAGATTTAATGATGAACGCGCCGTCCAACGTAGATGATAGCCAACTGAAAGAATTAAATATTAATATATCTAAAAAAAAATAATTATTTTTTGCCTTTTAGATTTATTCTTATGTCAGAAAGATCAACCAATTTTCTTTTGTAATCGTTTCTTACAAAACCTTTACTAGTCATATCTTTAACAATTTTAATAAGCTGATTATTTTCCTCTAGTGCATTATTATCATTTTCATTTATATCAGATTTACCGATTGAAGGAGTGTGTGCTAGATCTTCTCTATTTAGATATGAAATAGCTAATTCCCTAAAGATATAATCTAATATAGATGTTGCTGATATAATTCTGTCGTTTCCATAAACTTTACCAGAGGGCTCAAATTTTGTGTCAACATAAGCATTAACGAATTCATCAAGAGGAACCCCGTATTGCAAACCTAAAGATATAGCTATAGCAAAGTTATTCATCAAGGCTTTTACTAATTCACCTTCTTTGCTAGTATCAATAAAAATTTCACCTATCTTACCGTCTTCATATTCTCCAGTATGTAAATAAACTTTATGATCTCCAATAGTCGCTTTTTGAATATAACCCTTTCGTCTATCAGGCATACCAAATCTCTTATTTATTGCCTCATCTACATTCTTAATAAAATTAGAGTTTTTGCTTAAATTCTTGTTGTCCAAATTTGAGCTAGTTTTATCTATTTTAATTTCAGATATATTCGACTTATTTTTAAGTGTTGTATTTTTTTCGAGGCTTTTTGTTTTTCTAGTATCAATCTTAACGTCAATTATTTCAAATTCACCATCATCTCTTTTTTCTAAATTATTGAGTTCTGCTTGGTCAACTTTATCCAAAAAGTGTTTTACTTTAAAAGAGCAGGTATAAAACGTTTCTACTAAATATTTTGACATTTTTTTATTTATTTTTTGAATCTATAAAATTATGTATATACAAATTTAATTTTTAGTCTAATCTAAATTATTCAATTTTGAATTGAAAAAAAAATTAATATTATGTTGACACTCTTCAAGCAAATTTTCACTTGGTGGAATCATCAAACCTTAGGAACAGGAATTTACACTTTATTTTTTGGAAAGCTTAAGGGTAAAGATTATTTTGGTAATAAATACTATCAAAATAAATCTGGAAAAAGATGGGTTATTTACAATGGAGAAGTAGATGCAACAAAAATACCAAACGAGTGGTATTCTTGGATCCATCATTTAAATAACAAGATTGAGAATGTTCAAGAATTAAAAAAATTTAGCTGGCAAAAAAAAAATATTCCTAATCAAACTGGTACATCAAAAGCTTTTCACCCAAATAAAGATGACAAAAATGTTTACAAAAAATATAAATCTTGGAAAGAATAAATTTTTTTATTTAATTCTAATTTTATTTATAAATTTTCTAATAACACTAGTATATGCCGATGATGAGATTTATTTTGGTAAAAAAGTGGATGTGCAAATTTTGGATAAACTGAGTTCGAAAAACAAATTAGTAAAAATTAATATTGGTGAAGAATTTATTTTTAAGAATTTAGTTCTTAAAGTATTGAAATGTAAAAATTCAAAATTTGATGACAATCCTGAAATAACCTCATATTTGCAGGTAAAAGATATTAATAATCAAAATAACAATGAAGTATTTGTATTTAATGGCTGGACTTTTTCCTCAAGTCCTTCGATACAGGTTTTTGACCATCCTGTATACGATCTATGGATATTGAAATGTTACTAGATTATTTTATCTTTATCAAGCCAAGTTACGTTGAAGTCCGAGTTTAAAAATTTTTTGTGCTTAAGTAATTTTTTATGCAATTCAATAGTTGTTGTTATGCCTTCAATGACAAACTCATCTAAAGATCTTAAAGTTCTTTGTATAGCTTCAGTTCTATTCCTGCCATGACATATAAGTTTACATATCATACTATCATAATAAGGTGTTACCTTGTAACCTTGGTAAATTGAACCATCAACCCTTGTTCTAAAACCAGATGGTTGATGACACATTCCAATTAATCCTGGCGAAGGTTGAAAACCTTTACTTGGATCTTCTGCGTTTATTCTACATTCAATAGCATGTCCTCTTGGATTTACATCTGATTGCTTTAAAGCGGTGTCTCCAGAATAAGCTATCCATATTTGTTCTTTAACAATATCAATTCCTGTAACCATTTCTGATACTGGATGCTCCACTTGTACTCTTGTGTTCATTTCTAAAAAATAAAACTTTCCGTTTTCATAAATGTATTCTACTGTTCCTGCACCTTCGTACCCGATTTTTGAAACCATATTGATAGTTTTCTCAAATAAGTCTTTTCTTAAATTATCATCTAAAACTGGACTAGGGGTTTCCTCAATCAACTTTTGGTGCCTTCTTTGAATCGAACAATCCCTTTCATGCAAATGAACAGTTCTATTTTTTCCTGATAATACTTGAACTTCTATATGCCTTGGATTTTCAAAAAACTTTTCAATATAAACTTCATCATTAGCAAAAAATTTCTTTGCCTCTGATTTTGCTATTAAAAATAAATCATCGAATTCTTTTTCAGATTTGACTACTTTCATACCTTTGCCACCACCACCTCCCGCAGCCTTTATTAAGATAGGGTAACCAATTTTTTTTGCGATATTTTTTCCATTATCCAAACTTGATACACCACCTTCTGATCCCTCAATAACGGGTATTCCGTATTTTTTTGCGGTATTTTTTGCTTCAATCTTATCTCCCATCATTTTAATTATTTCAGGGGAAGGTCCAATAAATTTGATGTTATTGTCCTTTAATATTTTAGCAAAACTATAATTTTCTGATAAAAAACCGTAACCGGGATGAACTGCATCTGCATTTGTTACTTCAATAGCAGACAATATAGATGGGATGTTAAGATAGCTATCAACTGGTTGTCTTGAGCCCACGCAAAGGCTTTCATCAGCTAATTTAACGTGCATACTTTCTTTATCTACATCTGAATGTATTGCAACAGTTTGAATACCCCATTCTTTACAAGCTCGAATTATTCTTACAGCTATCTCACCTCTATTTGCTATAAGAATTTTTTTAAACATCTACTCGAGAATTACAAGAGTTTGACCAAACTCAACAGGCTGACCGTCGTCAACAACAATTTTTTTTACAACTCCATCCTTAGATGATGGAACGTGATTCATAGTTTTCATTGCTTCAACTATCATAACGGTATCTCCTTTTTTTATTTTTTTACCAATTTCAACAAACTTTTTTCCGCCTGGTTCAGGCGCCAAATATGCAGTTCCAATAATTGGAGATTTAATTTCAGTCCCAGATATATTTTCTTTCTCTTTAATTTCATTTGTATTTTGTACTACTTGTATTTTGTTATTATCGTTTATTGAATTTCTAGCAACTTTAATTTTAATATCTTTTTCTGAATACTCTAATTCAGAAAGTTTATTTTCTTCTAAACAGCCTACTAATTCTTTAATTAATTTTTTATTTATTTTCATTTGCTAACATCTTATGCATTGCCATTATGGCCAAAATATAACCATTGCTACCTAAGCCAAATATACCTCCGTTTACAATATCACTTAACAATGATTTTTGTCTAAATTCTTCTCTATTGTATATATTTGATATATGTAATTCTATTTTTGGTTTATTAAATATTTGAAGAGCGTCTCTAATTGCAACAGAAGTATGAGTGAACCCGGCTGCATTAATTATAATTCCATCATATTTTTCTTTTGCTCTTTGTATCCATGTGACTATTTCACCTTCAATATTAGATTGCACAAATTCAAGTTTAATATCTAATTCACTTGATTTTTTAATACACAAGTCTTTAAGCTCCTCATATTTAATTGTGCCATATTGTGATTGTTCTCTTTCACCTAATAGATTAAGATTTGGTCCGTTAATAAAAAGTATTTTAATACTCATAGACAATACATAATGAAAAAAGTCAAAAAAATCAAAATTAATTTAAATGGGAAGCCTCTTTTTTTGCCTAAAGGGACCTCTGTTTTCAAAATTATTAAAAAAAATAAATTACAACTAAGTAAGATTGCCGTTGAATTAAATACAGAAATTATTGATAAAAAAAAAATTAAAAAAATTTTACTTAAAAATAAAGATAAAATAGAGATAGTACATTTTATAGGTGGAGGTTAATGAGAAAAGACAATTTTAATATATCATCAAAAAAATTTAATTCTAGATTAATTGTTGGAACAGGAAAATATAAAAACTTTTTAGAATGTTCAAAAGCTGTTAAGGCATCAGGTGCCGATATTGTTACAGTCGCTGTCAGAAGAGTAAATATATCTGATAAAAAAAAACCATTATTAATGGATTACATTAATCCAAAAAAAATTACATACCTTCCAAATACAGCGGGGTGCTTTTCTTCAGACGAAGCTTTGAGAACTCTTAGATTAGCAAGAGAAATTGGAGGCTGGAGATTAGTTAAACTTGAGGTATTGGGAGATAAAAGAAGCTTATTACCAGACATGATTGAGACACTTAAGTCAACAGAAGTATTATCTAAAGAAGGTTTTAAAGTAATGGTTTATTGTAATGATGATCCATTAATGGCTAAGAGATTGGAAAATGTTGGTGCTGTAGCGATAATGCCTCTAGCTGCACCAATTGGTTCTGGTTTAGGTATACAGAATTTTACAAATATAAAAATTATTAGGAATCAAACTAAACTTCCACTTATAATTGATGCAGGCATAGGAGAGGCTTCTGATGCTGCAATTGCAATGGAACTTGGATGTGATGGGGTATTAGTCAATACAGCTATCGCTCAAGCAAAGAAACCTTTGGAAATGGCTATTGCTATGAAATATGCTGTTATTGCAGGAAGGAAATCATATTTATCTGGAAGAATAAAAAAAAGCTTAATGGGTTTTGCTTCAACTACAAAAAAAGGAATTATTTAACTTTTTTTCTTTTAAAGTATTTTCTTTTTTTAAAATTCTTTTTAATAAACTTAACAACATTATTTTTTTTATTTTTGTTATCAGACATGATTTTTTTAATTTCTATCTTATGTTCAATTTTTTCTAAAATTTTTTTACTTTTATTCTCGAATGATATTTCATATTCGGGTACTAAAAACAATTTATCGCCCAAAAGATTAATCTTTATTTTATATTTTTTTTCTAAATATTTAAGGTCCTTTTGAAAATTATCTGTGACAAAACTTTTAATTTTTTCGGGTATATTAACATTCACTATTTTTGCTTTTGAACTAATTGCCTTAACTTCTATCAATTTTATAATTTTTTGTGCAAAAGACTGATTTGTTAGAGAAATATTCCATTGAACGCTACTCTCCCTTAATCTTTGTCTAGACATCTCTAATAATCCAAAGCTACTGATTCTACCAATCTGAACTCTAGCTCTATCTTTTCTACATTTTTCTTTTAATTTTCTCTCAACCT
>CEUJ01176369.1_pt1 | contig 20467 bp, 22 predicted proteins | sample 361531 | NCBI WGS metagenome assembly CEUJ01 (sample SAMEA2622842, study PRJEB7988) | marine metagenome | biome: marine biome (ENVO:00000447); feature: marine epipelagic mixed layer (ENVO:xxxxxxxxx); material: "saline water (ENVO:00002010), including plankton (ENVO:xxxxxxxx)" | depth 140 m | reverse complement strand
AAAAAGTAAATCATAAGCTGTCAATGAAAAAAGAGGATTGGAAGAGACTGATCAAAGAACAAAATCTAATATCTCAGGAGATACAGGAATTAGATCAAAAGATAATTGCCGAGAAAGACTCCACAATATCAAATGAGATTAGGTTAAAATCAATAGAAGAAAATATAAAAATAAATAAAAGAAATATTGAGTCGCTAAGTTTAAAAAAAATTAGTAAAAGCGAAATAGAAAAAGCTCAAAATACTCTAGAAAGGGTAAAAAAAGATTTCTATAACGCAAAAACAATAGCGGATATCAAAGAAGCAAATACGCAAAATATACTTAGAGAGAAAAGAGATCTTGAAAAAAATCAAAAAGATCTCAATGAAAATAAAAATTTATGGGAAATCAGAAAGGAGCAAACAGAAAAACATCTAATAGATCTAGATGAGAGACTAGACCGCTCGAAGGGGTCGTTGAGAGATCTTGAGATTGAACCAGAAAAAATAAAACAAAAACAATCACAAATTGAAATAGAAATTGAAAACATAAATCAGACAAAACAAGGTTTGCACAAAAAATTAGATACATATGAAAAAAATTATCAAAAAAATAACGAAAAAATAAAATTACTTGAAAATAAGTTTATGAAAGATTCTGAAATATTAATCCAAGCGAGAGCCAAGTTGGAAAACTTGGAGGATAGAAAAATTGAGTTAAATGATAAAATAAAGATTAATTTAGGGATAGACCCAAAAGACTTGTTCGATAATTCAAGCCCAAGCACTATTGATCGAGAAAAAATCATTGAATTATTATCACAAGCATACTCGCAGAGAGAAAAAATTGGTGCAGTAAATTTGACTGCATCAGATCAATTTGACGAAAAAAAAGCTCATCATGAAGAACTTTGTCGCGAAAATGATGATCTTGTTTCCGCAACTGATACATTGCAAAAAGGAATTATAGAAATCGATAAAGAGGCAAAGCAGCGTTTACTGCAGTCATACGAGAAAGTGAACTCCAACTTTAAGCTTTTATTTGAAAAATTATTTGATGGTGGCAAAGCTGAACTTAAATTAGATGACACTGAAGACATTCTTAATGCTGGTCTTGACATTGTTGCATGGCCTCCAGGTAAGAAACCCCAAACAATATCATTACTGTCAGGTGGCGAGCAAGCACTGACAGTAATTGCACTAATATTAGCTGTTTTCCTCGAAAATCCATCTCCGGTATGTATTCTTGATGAAGTTGATGCACCCTTAGACGATACAAATGTTAAAAAGTTTTGTGACACACTTGATGATTTGTCAAAAGACTCAAACACAAAGTTCCTTATTGTCACTCATCATCCATATACAATGTCTCGAATGGATCGACTTTTTGGTATCACAATGGCTAAAAAGGGTGAGAGCGTGTTGCTCTCAGTAGATTTAAATCAAGCAGAGAAGATGGTCAATGAAGAGATTGTCGCATGATTGATAAAAATGATCAACTCGATCAAGTTGCTGAGAAAATAGAGGAAATCAAATCCCGGAAGAAAAAAATTGATAATACACAAAAACAAAAAAGGGGGAGGCAAATATCCATCGCAATGCGAATATCAGTTGAGCTCATCGTGTCTTCAATCATCGGCGCTGTGCTGGGATGGTATATAGATAAGTGGCTAGATACAAAACCAATTTTTTTTATAATATTTCTGATCCTTGGAATCGTGTCAGGTATAAAGACTGCGATCACATCCTCAAGACAATTATATGAAGACAGCGACAATAACTAATGATTCACAATTTAGTGAATTTTTTTAATTAAAATTGATAAAATAACTACCAAAAACATTAAAATTTATATATAAAATTAATTATAAATAGTAAGGATATACAATGGCTGAAAAATCTGGCGCTCCGGATCCCATGCATCAGTTTGAAATAGTTGAATTAGTTGAATTTAAACTATTTGACTTAAATTTGTCATTCACAAACTCCTCATTATTTATGGTTTTCAGTGTAGCACTCATAATATTCCTTACATTATTCACGTTTAATGGTCGGGGCACAGTCCCTACAAGACTGCAATCAATTGCAGAACTATCATATGAATTTGTGGGAAAAATGGTTAGAGATAACGTTGGTGACGAAGGACAAAGATATTTCCCTTTTATTTTCTGCCTATTCATGTTTGTGCTATTTTGTAATATGTTGGGCATGATCCCTTATACGTTTACTGTTACCAGTCATATAATAGTAACATTTGCACTTGCAATTGTTATTTTCTTTGGAGTAACCGTAATAGGCTTTGTAATGCACGGAATTAGTTTTTTAAAATTTTTCGTGCCAAGCGGAGTTCCCAAAGCGTTACTGCCACTATTAGTTGTAATAGAAGTAATTTCTTATCTAACAAGACCTGTGAGCTTGTCCGTGAGGCTATTTGCAAACATGATGGCTGGACATACAATGTTGAAAGTTTTTGGCTTCTTTGTGGCTGGGATGTTTTTTTCAGGGAATTTATTTATCGCACCTCTTGGAGTTGCGCCATTGCTCTTTATTACAGCATTTACTGGATTAGAAATACTTGTTGCGTTCTTGCAAGCGTACGTTTTTGCAATTCTAACTTGTATTTATCTAAACGATGCAATACATATGCATTAGTCATTATAACAATAAATATTTAAAAGGAGAATAATATGGAACCAGAAGCAGCTAAGTTAATAGGGGCAGGATTAGCAACAATTGCACTTGCAGGAGCAGGTATCGGTATTGGCACTATCTTTGGTAATTACTTATCAGGGGCGCTGAGAAATCCATCTGCAGCTCCAGGACAATTTCCAAATCTTTTACTCGGGTTTGCACTTGCGGAAGCTACAGGTCTATTTGGCCTTGTTATCGCGCTAATTTTGCTTTTTGTTGTGTAAACAACTCGCTATTTAAAACGGGAATAGTATGTCAGAATCAGGTATGCCACAATTAAATGCGGAATATTTTGCATCGCAAATATTTTGGTTAGTAATATCCTTTATAATACTCTATGTCGTGATGGCTAAGTATGCATTGCCAAAAATTGCAAATGTTATCGAAACCCGAGAAGACATAATAGCTAGAGACATAGAGGAAGCTGAAAATTTCAAAAAAGAGTCTGAAATCACAGAGCATGGCTATCTTCAATCAATAAGGGAGGCCCAAGAAAAGGCTTCAGAATATTTGTCAAACTCAAGAAATAAGCTAAATCTTATAATTGAAGAAGAAAATAGTGTCTTTGAAAAAAATAGCCGCGAACTAATGCAAAAATTTGAGTCTGAACTCGAAAAAAAGAAGAGTTCGATTCTTGCAGACTCAGAACAAATAGCATATGAAGTATCTAACGATATCATATCTAGAGTATTTGGTGAAAATCCGCTGGTTAAAGATACCCTGAAAGATAACATAAAAAGTATGGTAAAAAGATAGTTGGTGAAAAAAGATGCTAGAAAAAGATGCAACTTGGGTAGCGATTGGATTTGTGATGTTTCTAATGCTATTGGTCTATTTCAAGGTACCAAGGCAAATTACAAAAATTCTAGATAATCGTGCACAGAAAATAAGTGATGAGCTAGAAGAAGCCAAAAGGCTGAGGGAAGAAGCTCAAGCAGTTCTCGCCGAATTCCATAAGAAGAATAAAGAAGCAGAGAAGACGGCGAAAGCCATTATAGATGATGCAAAAAAAATTGCTAAAAATTATGAAAGAGAGGCGAAAATTAAACTAGAAGAAAGCCTTGAACGAAAGAAAAAATTACTTGATGAGAAATTAAAAAGAGCAGAGTCAGACGCCTTAAATTCCATTAAAGAAGAAGTCAGTGAAGTTGTTTTTGAAGCTGTTGGTAAATCAATTACCGCAAATAATATCAAAACCAGCTCATATGATAAAATGCTTGAAGATGGCATCAAGCAAATCAAAAAATAATCTTGATTCTATAAATTTTTGTTAAATTCAACCTGATCCGCGGTTAGCTTAAAACCAACCAGTATTTGATAATCGCTAGTATTTTTTGAGCGTTCAAAATTCAATTTAAAATCTTCAAGAACAAACTCAAATCTTGCCAATGTTGCCCCTTCAGGTATACCTACGTTTATATCAACAAAGCTACGTGAAATTACCTCTTTCTTTTTGTTTATTACAGCCACAAATGCAGGTAAGGTGTAAGAATTATCTTTAGCGTCCTGACCCAGAGATAAAGTTCCAATGATAATTAAATTTCCCAATGTGTAATTTGGTTCGATATTACACTCATAATCTATTCTATCAATACGACCCCTATAAATAATATTTGACTCATCATTAGATCCAAAGTCTTGAAACTCTGTGATACTGATTGCATCAGCGAGTATCATCGGCTTTGAGCAAGTTGGTTCTTGTGACGCATTTCTGGTGAAAGGATTGATATTGTATTTGGCAAGATCCGGCATGCCTAAATTAGGCATATTAAAATCAGATACAGTCTCACAAGATGTTAGGAAAAAGATCAGCAAAAATGATAAAATTTTTTTCATTTGTTATTCAAGGATTATATTTGAACAATTATGTTGATAACTATATTATTCATAATATCGCTGATAAAGCTATATAAATTTATAAATAAAGAAATAATTAAACTAATGGCTGTGTATACAAAGGTAAATTTTAATGAAGCAAGTGAGTTTCTAGAAAAATACTACTCAATCAGAGATCTCATAGAAATAATTGAAATCCCACAAGGCGTTGAAAATACAAATTATATATTGGTAACAAAGAATGAAAAATTTATATTAACGCTCTACGAGAACAGAGTTTCATGTGCCGATTTACCTTTCTTTATCAACCTACTAGTTGCTTTAAATAATAAAAATATAGAATGCCCTAATCCAATTAAAATGAATAATGGAAGTTACACGGAATTATTAAATAACAAACATGCGGCAATTTTTAGTTTTTTACCAGGTAAATCAACTATAACAATTAAAAATGAGCACTGCTTCCTAGTCGGCCAGACACTTGCCAATATCCACCTGAAAACAACTGACTTAAGTCTATACAGAGAAAATGCATTATCGTTAAAGCATTGGTCAGAACTTTTAAATTTGATCAATAAAACATCTTCAGAGCCAGATGGTAAACTATATAAAAACATATCTAATGAGTACGATTTTCTTATGAATAACTGGCCAAATGATCTTCCAAATGGGATTATCCACGGTGATCTGTTCCCGGATAACATCTTCTTCCAGAATTATAAGCTTACCGGTGTAATTGATTTCTATTTTGCATGTAATGAATTTTATGTATTTGATATTGCGATCTGTATAAATGCTTGGTGTTTTGAGAGCGACTATTCATTTAATATTACAAAAGCTTCACATTTATTAGAAGGCTATAGATCTTTAAGAAATCTAACTGACGATGAGATTCGCTATTTACCAATTATGTGTCGTGGTAGCGCACTAAGATTTTTACTCACACGACTTGTTGATTGGACTAAGCGAGATGAAAATGTTCTTGTTACACCAAAAGACCCAAGTGAATATTATAATAAACTACAATTTCATCAATCTGTAGCAAGTCCAATGGATTATGGAATCTATGATAAATAAGGTAATAATTTATACAGATGGTGCCTGCTCCGGAAATCCTGGATATGGCGGTTGGGGAGCTTATCTGATTTATGAAGATAATAAAAAAATGATTTCAGGATCGGAAGTTAATACTACAAATAATAGGATGGAACTTAGGGCAGCAATTGAAGGTTTGAATGCGCTAAAAAGACCATGCGAAGTTTTGCTCTACACGGACTCAGTATATCTTAAGGACGGCATAACAAAATGGATAGTAAACTGGGAAAAAAACAATTGGAAAAATGCAAATAATAAAGAAGTAAAGAATAAAGACTTATGGGCTCAATTATTAAAGGCAGTAAAGAGACATCAAATTGATTGGAACTGGGTCAAAGGTCATGAAGGAAATGAGGGGAATGAAATAGCAGATAAGCTTGCAACACAAGCAATTCTTGATGCTAAAATTAATCAAGAATAAAGTCCTCAATAAAAAATTCACCATCATTAAAAATAATTACAGAAAAACTTTCACCATTTATTTTATCATTCCTTCTTTTTGGACTATAGGAGAAACTATAACTAATATGGGAATCTTTTGTGTCCTCGATGTCTATTAAGTAGAATTTTTTGGATGTCATTGGAAATATTTTTTCGATCGGTTCTAAAAATTCTAGAATTATAATTTCTGTATCCTTTATTTGTTTAAGGTTAGCTGAGCTTATAAGATTAATTTCGTTATTTCTATATACGGGAATATTTTGCAATGCATTTTCAATTTCCCTACTTGATTTCTTCTTGTAATAGTTGTAGCTATCGGGCATCTCTATCCTTATTTTACCATCAATTGGAATACATATAACATTACATACCCCTAAACTGTAATGTAGATCAAGATCAACAATATCCTTCGTATTTGCCAGTGAAATTTTGATTGGTATAATATTATTACCGAAATAACCATAATTCGTTCCATACTCATCTTTTATTATCTCGGGCACGGGCCAAAGTACATTATATTTTCTTATACTCTTCGAACTTAGAGTAACCAATGGTTGAATACCACTATCGCCAGGATTTGACCAGTAAGTGTATGTCCCATCATCTAGAGTAATTTCTAGACCAATATATAAATTTTGATCAATTACCTCGGGCATAATAATTCGTATTTTTGAATTAATATTCTCATGCCAATCTGTTTTCGTTGGCTTAGATATGCTGGTATTTAAATAAGCAAGTATAGAAATAAAAAAAATAAAGAATAAATTGAACAATATGTTCTTATTTTTACTATTTATGTTGAGCATGAAACGTCTTTTTCCTTAATGAAAATAGAATATGGTCTTCCCATCTTCCATTTATTCGTAAATAATCTTTCGCATACCCCTCCTCATCAAACCCCAGCCTTTTGAGAAGACTCTTGGATGCAATATTGTTTGGTACACACGCAGCCTCAACTCGGTTAAAATTAAAATCATTGAATAGGTAATCCAGTAATATTAAAAGTGATTTTGTCATATAACCTTGATTTGAATATGCCTCTCCTATCCAGTAACCAATTGTACAACTTTGAGATATACCTTTTTTTATATTAAAGACATTTATACCCCCAAGTAGCTCATTACCCCCATTGAAAATAAAGTATGATAGTTGCGTATGATTTTTTCTTTTTTGAGAATATATTTTCAGAAGTTTGAGATATCTCTTTAGACTATGCTCTCCCGGATACCACGTCGGTTCCCAAGGAGTAAGAAAATCTTTACTAGACTCCCTAATAGTTTTCCACTTTTTATAATTAGCCAATCTCGGATATCGAAGAATTATATCTTCGGAACGTATATTATTTCTTGCGTCTTTAAAAATCTAAGCTCATCCTCATTATTAGCGATAAAAATTTTTAATAACATCTTGATCAGAGAGTTCTGAAATCGGTCCAAGTGCGCTAATTGTAAGTTTTTTGGATTTGAAAGTTTCCGATACGAAATCACTTATATGGTGTTTCTGTATTGAGTCAATCCTTTCAAGGGTTTCGCTCATGTCAATAACTCTATCATAAATTGATATTTGTCTTGCAATTTGGTTCATCCTTGCAACTGGACTCTCTGACGACATTATTAAACCAGCCTTTAATTGCTTCTTTGCCTTCTCAATTTCTTGATCTGTTAGACTTTTTTCACAGTTTATAATTTCATTAGCGACCGCTTCACTATACTCATTCACTTTATTTGGAGCAGTCGCAGAATAAATACCAAAAATACCCGTATCTTTATAACTTGATGAGAAGGAAAAGACAGAATAAGCTAATCCTCGGCCCTCTCTTATGTTTTGAAATAATCTTGATGACATCCCACCACCTAGTATATTAGAGAAGAGATGCGCAACATAGAGATTATCGTCATGATAAGAACAGCCCTCAAATGCATAAATAATATGGGCCTGCTCGATATCTCTATTTTCTCTTATTTGGCTTGGTTTATATTCTGCTTTTATAGTCAATGGTATATCACCGGTATGAATAGACTCGAAATATTTTTCACAAGAATTATGCAGTTGATCATGATCAATAGAACCCGTTGCGACTATTATGAGGTTATTTGAATTATAAAACTTATTTGAATATGATATCAAATCGTCAGATTTTATATTGATCAAAGTTTCCCTATTACCAAGTATGGACCGACCAATCGCTTGATCCTGATAGGCTGCACTTTGAAAATTTTCGAATACCATGTCATCTGGTGAGTCTCTATATGATGCGAGCTCTTGGAATATTACATTCTTTTCTTTATCTAATTCAATCGGGTCAAATATCGAATTTTGTATTATGTCTGACAATATTGAAATGCCAATTTCTATATCATTCTTGAGCATTCGAACAAAATAAGAAGTCCTCTCAACGCTTGTTGCGGCATTTATATCACCACCAACATTCTCAATTTCCATTGCAATCTCTTTGGCTGTTCTTGTCTTAGTTCCCTTAAATGCCATATGCTCTAATAGGTGTGATATTCCTTGCTCTTTTTCTAATTCATTTCGTGAACCAACCTCTGCCCAAACACCCAACGAAACTGAGCTGAAATTTGGCATATTTTGTGAAATCACTCTGATACCGTTTTTTGTTTTACTTTCTCTTATTGTCATATATTTACTCTCTAAAATTTTTTTTAATGTATGATTTAATTTCACCCACATCACTCTTTAGATTTATAATATTTTCTTGCATCTTATAAATATCTTCAGACATTATTGGGAGCTCTGGGTTTATTCCAATTGCTTGTTCAACAGTATCAGGAAATTTTGCAGCATGAGCTGTAGATAATACTATTGAATTTTTATATCTATTTTTATAATGAATTCCAACAGCAATTGCAGTATGAGGGTCAATTATTTGATGTGATTTATCATACATATCTTTTATTATTTTAATCGTTTCATCCTGATTAATTGATCCAGCATCGAAATTGTTTTTGAAAGTGTCCAACTCAAATTTACTAAGTTCAAATTTACCATTTGTACTTAATTCACTCATTTTCTTATCTACATTTGTTGAATTCATATTCAATAAATCAAAAAGAAGTCGTTCGAAGTTGCTTGATATTTGAATGTCCATTGAAGGAGAATTTGTCTTAATAGAATCAAAAACTTCATAAATACCTGTTTTTAGACATCGCTCTAGGATATTATTAATGTTTGTCGCAACTACTAGCTTATGGATGGGTAAACCCATCTTTTTTGCAATATAGCCCGCAAATATATCTCCAAAATTACCTGTTGGGACTATAAAATTTATATTCTTTTCATATCCCTTGTATTGTGATAATGCACTGAAATAATAGACTATTTGTATCATTATCCTTGCCCAATTTATTGAATTAACAGCAGTCAATCTTACATTGTTTGCAAAATCTCTATCATTAAATAGAGTTTTAACAATATTCTGACAATCATCAAAATTACCATCAATCGATATTACTTTCACATTATCAGCTTGGACTGTTGACATAAATCTTCTTTGAACCTCGGATATTCTTCCTTTTGGATACAAAACAAATAGTTTGATATTCTTTTTATTCGCGAATGAAGTGACTGCCGCACCTCCTGTATCACCTGATGTTGCACATATTATGGAGGCTTTCGAGCGCGTCCGAGATAGAACTTCATCTATCATACGTGATAACAATTGCATTGCTAAATCTTTGAAAGCAAGAGTTGGGCCATGAAACAATTCTAAGATTGATAATGCGTCATCTATTTTTCTCAAAGGTGTGACGCAGTCACTTCTGAAAGAGTTATAGGAGTCGTGAATCATCTCCTTAAGTAGATCGACTTTAAAAGTCTCACCAGTAAATTGTTTAATTATTTCGTACGCAATCGTTTCATAGTCAGAAGAAAGTAACTCATTAATATCATTTTCTTTAAGATTCGGCGTTCGTTCAGGTATATATAAACCACCATCCTCAGCAAGACCATTCAGAATTATTTCTTCAAAGGTAAACTTTTTATTGGTGTCTCGTGTACTAAAATAAAACATTACAAGTCAAATTTTTTACGTCTAAATATTGAATAAAAATATATAAATAATAAAGCTGTTGCAAGACCATACCACGTTATTGCATAAGAAAGATGGTTATTCGGGAACTTTAATTGAGTTTCGTTTGATTGGGGTAATCCGTTATATTGATCAACCTGATCGATGAAGTAGGGCTCAATATTTTTAATACGAAACATTTTTTTTATCTCACTTTTTTCAAATAAGTATAAAATTCTCTCATCAATGTTAGTGTTTGGAGTAAATAAATTTGTTTTTTCAAACTTTCTTACATACCCTGTTATAGTATTTTTTTTATACTTGTGACTATTTGACATAAAATCATTTAATGTATTCTGAGGAATGAAACCACGATTTATAATTATTATATTTCCTTCATTAGATTTAAAAGGATTAAGAACCCAATAACCGGCACCCCCAAATTTTCCACGCGGCTCTGAAAGGTGCGTAAAAACAAACAAGCTCTCTTGATCTATAAAATCACCATGTATTTCTATTTTACGATATAACCAATCATCTAGGCTATCCTCATCTATATTTATAAAGTTAAGATTCGTTGTATTCTCGCTAACTCTCTGTATTTTTCTGAGTAGTTCCTGTTTTTGTCCCAGTCGATCAACCTGCCATGTGCCGAGTGCCATTAAAATTGAAAACGCTAAAATTACACATGTATTCATGAATATATTTCTAAAGCTTGGCATTTTACATTTCTTACTGGGTCATCTTGATTTTAAAAGTAATATATAAAAAAAAACTTTTTATAGGTCTTGTTACTAACAACGAAAATATAACTGTTAGAGGGAGAGAAAATATGATGATCAGATATATGTCTGGTTTGTATTTTAGCTCCACAAATATAATACCGGATAGCATGAGGATACCAACGAGTAGGATAACGAAGAAATTGTCTGCATCTCCAATCTGAAATTCAGTATAATTTAACAGACAACCTTTACATTCTTTCTTAATTATAAATAGATTACTGAATACACTGGATTGCATACAGGATGGACATTTTCCAAGAATGATTATTTTGGCTAAGTTGTGTATTTTGGATGATTTGAACAATTATAATTTGGCTGGAAGATTAGTGCGGTACAATATCCCCAGCTCCCCAAACATATATTGCTGCAAAAAGAAAGAGCCACACAACATCCACAAAATGCCAATACCAAGCTGCTGCCTCGAAGCCAAAATGCTGCTCTTTTTTAAAATGACCCGCTCCTACTCGAAGTGTACAAACAATCAGGAAAATTGTACCGACAAGCACATGAAAACCATGAAAACCAGTCGCCATAAAGAATGTTGCACCGTAAATATGCCCTGAAAAATTGAATGTAGCATGAGTGTATTCATATGCTTGCACACAACTAAAAATTGCACCCAGTGCAACAGTTAGTAATAAACCAAGTCTGAGCCCTTTGCGATCATCATGCAGTAAAGAGTGATGGGCCCATGTAACAGCAGTACCTGATGTTAAAAGTATCAGAGTATTTAATAATGGTAAATGCCAAGGATCAAATGTTGCTATTTGGTCAGGCGGCCAATGCCCACCAGTAAGCTCAGTACGAAGATATTGTTGTGCCTCACCTGCATATAGTGAAGCATCAAAATAGGACCAAAACCATGCAACAAAGAACATCACTTCTGATGCAATAAACATAATCATTCCGTATCGAAGATGTAATTGAACAACGGGTGTATGATCGCCTTTATTTGCTTCTTTTATAACCTCGCGCCACCAACCATACATAGTATATAAAACAGCAATAAGACCGATAACCAGTAACCAATAGCTGTCCTGATGAAAGTATATCACGGCACCAATGGCTGTAATGAAAGCTGCGACCGAACCAATTACAGGCCAAGGACTTGGATCGACTAAGTGATAATCATGATTCTTACTGTGTGTTTCACTCATGGAGGTTATTTTTTCTCGTAAATTATTGATTTTACTCTACTATATACAAAATTTTCTCACAATAAATCCTTATTTTTAAAAAAAGTATATGATATGGTAATTGTATCAACGTTTTTTAATTCCTCATCTCGATCTATTGCAGGATCTATGTAATAAGTCAATGGCATTCTCATTTCTTCGCCGGAGTCAAGATCTTGCCCCAAAAAACAGAAACATTCAACTTTTAGAATATATGCCGCTGCCTCTGCAGGAATAACATTATAAGTCGCAATCCCATTATTTCTAAGTATGCTCTCGTTCTTTGCATTATAAAATGTAAAGATATTATCACCTGTTGTAACCATTTCTGATGTCTTATCGGGTACGACCTTCCAATTTAATTCTGGTGAAATATTAACATCATAACGAACTATGAAATCTCTATTTCCAGATTGTGATGAGGTAACATTTATAATATTAGGAGTCCCCTTATATCCTGTCACTTTACAAAATAATTCATACAAAGGAACAGCGGCAAGTGATAGCCCCCCCATAAACAATATTATGGAAAAACACATTATTAAAACTGTTCTATTTTTCTTATGTTCTTTCATGAATTTTATGCACTATGAAATATTTGATGATATTCTGATAACGGTTGTCAGAAAAAAAGTAAATACCATGATGAATAAAATTAGAGCAATTGCTCTCGATTTTTTTCTTCGATTTTCAATAAACTCAATTTGCTTTTCTTTTTCGATTTGCTTCTTATTGCTTTCTTCTATCAAAATATCAACTCCGTACTATATTTTATATATAGATAATCTATAAGAAAAAAAGTGAAAACTAAAAATAAATATAAGATTGAATATATGAATAGTCTTTTTGCGTACCTCTTTATCTCATCGATCTCTTTTGTGATAAAAAGTTGAAAAGAAATTCCGATAAATAAAAAATTTAAAAAACATACCGGCAATATATATACCATCGAAACCATATTTAAATAGAAAGGTATAAGTGCTGACCCTGACATTATGATTGAATAAAGAAAAATTTGCCTGATAGTATACTTATTACCCGAGATATTTGGCATCATTGGAATGCTGGCTTTTTCATATTCACTTGATGTAAGAATCGCCAATGCCCAAAAATGTGGGGGTGTCCAAAAAAATATAATAAAAAATAAAAGAATTGGCTCTATTGAGAGTGGAGCACTTGTTGAGAGCCATCCGATTATTGGCGGAAATGCTCCAGCCGCTCCACCAATTACAATATTTTGGGTTGTCCTTCTCTTCAACCAAATAGTGTAAACAACTACGTAAAAAAATATTGTGAATGCAAGAAATATTGCGGAAATCCAGTTTATCAAAACTCCCATAACAAAAACTGAACCAAATGACATCACAAGGCCATAGGTTAGTGCTTCCGACTTAGCAATTGAGCCTGAGGGTATCGGTCTTCTTATGGTCCTATTCATGATACTATCTATGTCTGCATCATACCACATATTGAGTACACCCGATGCACCCGCTCCGATTGCAATACAAGTTATTGAAATAATTGCAAGGAAGGGATGCATAGATACTGGTGATAATATAAGACCCACTAAACTAGTGAATATCACCAGAGACATGACTCTAGGTTTCATTAACACGTAATAATCGTGAACATTACCAGATGTGTGATCCATAATAAAACCTGTTGAGGTTTAATAAACTAATGCTCGGCATCCCTTGTCATAGTGGCAGTCTTTTGCAATGGGGAGTCAGGTGCAATAAATGAACCAAAGTCAACTGGCTCTGGTAGATCTTCAAACTGATGAAATGGAGGCGGTGAAGACAGTGTCCACTCCAATGTTGACACACCTTCACCCCACGGGTTATTGCCAGCTGGAACCTTCCTAGCAAATGCTAAATAGACTCCAAAGAGAAATACTAAAACTGCGAAAGATGAAATATATGAGCCCAATGATGAAATAAAATTCCAACCAGCAAATGCATCTGGATAGTCAACATAGCGCCTCGGCATGCCAGCCAGACCTAAGAAGTGTTGCGGGAAGAAGATAAGGTTTACACCAACAAAAGTTAACCAAAAATGTGTCTTACCAATAAACTCGGGTATCATATAGCCAGATATTTTTGGATACCAATAATACCAACCACCGAATATTGCAAATACAGCGCCCATAGATAGAACATAATGAAAATGTGCAACAACATAATAGGTATCATGAAAGGACCTATCAACACCTGCGTTTGCAAGCACAACTCCCGTAACTCCACCAATTGTGAATAGGAATATAAAACCAATTGCCCAGAGCATTGGTGTCTTAAATTCAATTGACCCTCCCCACATTGTCGCAATCCATGAAAATATTTTAATTCCTGTGGGCACAGCAATTATCATTGTCGCTGCAACAAAGTAAGCCTGAGTATTAACACTTAATCCAACTGTATACATATGATGGGCCCAAACAATAAAACCAATCAATCCAATTGCGACCATTGCATATGCCATACCGAGGTAACCAAAAACCGGTTTTTTTGAGAATGTGGAAATTATATGACTTACCATGCCAAAAGCCGGTAATATTAATATGTATACCTCCGGATGACCAAAGAACCAAAAGAGATGTTGAAATAGTATAGGGTCTCCCCCACCAGCCGGGTCAAAAAATGTTGTTCCGAAATTTCTATCTGTTAAAAGCATTGTTATTGCTCCTGCAAGCACAGGTAAAGATAAAAGCAATAAGAAAGCAGTAACCAAAACCGACCAAACAAAAAGTGGCATTTTGTGCATTGTCATACCCGGTGTTCTCATATTTAGTATTGTGGTTATAAAATTAATTGCGCCAAGTATTGAAGAAGCTCCTGCGACATGAAGCGATAATATGGCGAGATCCATTGCTGGACCAGGTTGACCCATCGTTGAAAGTGGTGGATAAATTGTCCAGCCTCCTCCAACACCATTCGCTCCTGGTGGCCCTGGAACAAACATAGAAATAACTAACAATGCTAAAGCAGGGGGTAGCAGCCAGAACGAAATATTATTCATTCGTGGAAAAGCCATATCGGGAGCACCTATCATAAGTGGCACAAACCAATTACCAAATCCACCTATCATTGCTGGCATTACCATAAAGAAGATCATTATCAAGCCATGCCCCGTAGTGAAAACATTATAAACATGAGGGTCACCAAAAATTTGTAATCCTGGTTGTTGCAGCTCAAGTCTCATGAAAAGTGACAGCACCCCGCCAACTATTCCACTGACAATAGCAAAAATCAGATACATTGTGCCAATATCTTTATGATTTGTTGAATATACCCAACGTCTCCATCCCGATGGATTTGAATGATGACTTAATGCTTCACTTGACATATTTTGCCTCTTAATTTATTAACTTTGCTAGTTGTGGGTTTTCGATTTCAAAATCTGCATACGCAAATTCTTGTTCAGCTTTATTCAACCATGCTATATACTGAGCTTCATCAAGAACATGCACCTCTATTGGCATGTATGCATGACGCACACCGCACAGTTCGGAGCACATTCCATAATAAATACCGGGTTCATCAACTTTAAACCATGTCTCGTTTAGCCTACCCGGAATGGCATCCATTTTCACTCCAAAGGATGGGACTGCCCAATTATGTATTACATCCGCAGAAGTCACTTGCACTCTGACAACTGCACCGGCTGGAACTACAAGTGGGTTGTCTACGGATAGCAGACGCAATTTACCCTCTGTTAGTTCGTCCCCTTCAAGAGGTAAGGAGTCAAAATACATGCCGTTGTTATCAGGGTATTCATAACCCCAATACCACTGATATGCTGTAGCTTTTATTGTAAGATCTGCATCAACTGGAATTTCCTGCTGCGTGTAGAGTATCCGGAACGAAGGAACTGCAATTGCAATAAGAATTATAACAGGAATTACGGTCCATAAAACTTCAATAAGAGAGTTGTGTGATGTTCTAGATGGTTTTGGGTTAGCCTTTGCATTAAACTTTACCATGACATAGATTAAAAGAGCAGTCACAAAGAGAGTTATACCTAGTATTATGGGAAATAAGAATAAGTCATGAAACCATGTTATGTCAGCCATATTCGGAGTTGCCGCACTTTGATATGTCATTTGATAATCTTCTGGGACTCCTAAATTTTCTATAGCCATTGCGTTGTTTTGAAAAAACGTGATAAGTGCAACAAAAACAAAGGTTATCTTTGCAATAACAGACTGGTTTATTATCGTTTTCATTAATTTTTTATCCTGGACGAAATAAATGTGATTATTGATCAATTTATATATATAGAAATAATATTTTTTGCACAAGTAATCAAGATATTAATCCTAATATATTTTTAAAAAAATAAGTTTCGGTGATAATACGTTTATTAGTGAATTTTCTATTAAAAAATTTGATTTTAATATAAATTGCTGAAGGATGTTTTCAATTAAAGTTCCACATATAGTACTGATGCAAATATTTACCCCGACTGGTCTCAAATATCTTCTTATTACTTTGACAATTGCTTGTTTGTCATCCACAGCATTTGGCTATGAGCTTAATAAAAATATCGTATATTACAAAGGCTTTATAGAGGGCTATCTTCATGAAGAAAAAGGGGATTGGTCTATCATTTGTGAACTAGAAAATAATGATAGATGTCTATTAACACAATTTATAGAGATCAAAAAAGAAGAAGCTGAGAGGACTTTTCTTGTGTTTATTATTAAAGAAAAGGGTGAAAATTATCTTGGATTGAGAACAAAACTGGATGATAAATCAGAATTACCCAACAAGAGCTATGAGACTGTGATGGCATTATCAAATATAAACAATATTAAATTTCAACTATTAAACCCAAGATGCACTGAGAATTTTTGTGAGTTTATTGGAGTAATCCCAGAGGAATTCCAGAAAAAGCTCCAAAATGAAGATGATTTTATAATTGGACTTGGCAATAAAAATACTAATGCAAATTTTGGTATTATGATTGAAATGAATGGCTTTAATGAGATGTTTGCAACGCTTTACGAAAATTAGATAAAAAACTAGATATTTGCATTTTTTTATTAGATAATTGAATAAAGCATTCGAATTAAATGAATCATAAAGGTTAAATTATGAAAAAAGCAATTATTTACGTATTTTGTCTAACGCTAGTTGGTCTAATTTCAGCAGGTCAACTGTCATCAAAAGGTCTTTGTGACGGCCCCGGCGGAGGATTACTTTGCGGAGCAGGTATTGGTGGTGGAATTGGCTCTGCAATCGATGGTGATGATGGAGCAAAAGCAGGCGCTATAATTGGAGGGATTATGGGGATTGCGTCTAGTATAAATGAAGCAGAAAATAGAAATACGAACGAAAGTCAGAGTTCTTATAATGAAATCATATCAGATGAGTATTCGGCTCTGCTAGTTTATAATACTCAAATTGCGCTTATTAGCATTGGTTATTATGTTGGAATGTATGACGGCTCTTTTACAAGAAGTACAAGTGATGCAATAAAAAGCTATCAAAAAGATAACAGCTTGATTGTGAATGGTATACCGACAGAGGAACTTTATGAGAGAATTAAGCGTGATGTTATCGAAATTTACAGTAAGGAATAGATAAGACTAGTTACCCCTAATTGCTTCAGCAAGATAGAAGGTGATTGTCCCAACAAAGGCCAGCAAAAAAAGTTGTAGTGGCATAAAAATAAGCCCAATACTGGCGAGCACAGCTGCCACGTATGAAGATATACCCGCTATTGAGTATTGAATGCAGCCAGATAAGCCGGATGCAGCTCCTGCTAATTGGGGTTTTATGCTAATAATATTTGCAATAATATTAGGCATTACAATTCCATTAGAGTATGTGATAATCATCATTGTTCCAAATATGATATATATATTAATGATGCCGCTTAAGAATATGATCAACATGAGTACCGAACCAGTTATGGTACCAAAGACAGCATAACCAATCATTCTCAGGGAACCGATCCTTTCTGATAGCCTTGCAGTTGTAAAACTACCTGCCATAAATGCAAATGATATTACCATAAATGTGAAACCATATTGGGTTGGCGAATACTCTAATCTCTGAATAACAAGGAGTGGTGCGACACCAAGAAAAGTAAAAAACATCGAGTTTGCGCACGACATTGTAATTGTATAAAGGATGAATTGAGGTAATTTTAGTAATTGACCAAAACTGTTTAACAGAGATCTAATGTCTCCCTTAATACGATCTTCCGTTTTTGTTTCTTGAAGATTGTAAAATATATTCAAAAAAAGGATTATACCCACAATCATCATTAGATAAAAAATACTCCTCCATCCAAATAAGTCTTGTAGTACACCTCCTAGTGGGGGTGCTATCATGGGTGCTATAACCATAACAGTGGTCACATAACCTAGTGCGCTTGCAGCTTTTTCACGGCTGTATACATCTCGAATAATAGCTCGCCCAAGAACGACTCCTGCAACTCCGCCGAATGCCTGAATAAAACGTCCAACAAAAAGTAATTCACTTGACGATGCAATACTGCATATTGTTGTCCCAATCAAAAAAATAATAATCCCCAGCATCAATATCGACCTTCTTCCGTAAGCGTCTGAAATTGGACCGATAAAAATCTGACCGATAGCCATTGATATTATGAAAGATGATACAGCAACTTGCGCACTTGAATAAGTTATTCCGAAATGATCTGCTAGAGCAGGTAACGATGGAACAATTAGATTCAATGTTAGAGGGGCAAGCCCAGTTACAGCAGCCAAAGACCAAATAGAAGGTTGATATTTTTTAATTTTAATTTCCCCCTATAAATAATGCTTATTATATATTGGATTTATTTTATTTGACCATTCGTGATCGAATTCACTTATTAACTCATCTGATGGTGTTCTTTTTTTTGTAAGGACCTCAAATAGTGGCTCTAAATAAATCTCTTCTGTATCATTATGCGCATTTCTAACATTCCTCTCAGATAAACCCTGCTTTGATAGAGATACAAGCTCTTTGAGGAGCTCAAGTATGTTATTGCCCTTGAAGCTCGCATTCAGACCATCTTTGTTTAAACACTCATCCAGATGCAACACATCTGAATATGTCCATTTTGAGATCATTTTGTGTACTTCGTCAAGCACTTGAATATTATAAATTAATCCCGTCCAAATCGCTGCTAGGCTGAGAATTGAATTATGGTTGCCAGAGTCAGCACCTCGCATTTCAAGAAATTTCTTCAGTCTTACCTGAGGAAACAGTGTCGATAAATGAGTCTCCCAATCATTCATCGTTGCCGAAAACTTTTCACCGTCGCTATCAATAAAGCCATTGGATAAGAAATTCCTGAAGGAGATATGGTTCGGCACAACATAATTACCATTTCTGTAAATAAAGTACATAGGTACATCGAGAGCATACTGAGCGTAATCATCAAATTTACTTGAATCGCCGAAAGCGAATGGTAAATAGCCGCATCTATCACTATCAGTATCTGCCCAAACTCGAAGCCTATTAGATAATAATCCTGTCAGTTTCCCATTTAGGAATGGGCTATTAAAAAACATAACCGATATGAGTGGTTGGAGGGCCATTGCAACACGAAACTTTTTCGAATAATCATTTTCATCACTATAATCGAGATTAACCTGAGTTGTTGCGGAACAATGCATCATATCCAAGCCAAGATTACCAACTTTTGGCATGTATTTGCGCATAATTGTATATCTTGTCTTTGGAACCTTAGCCATATCATTAAAGCCCCAGTTTGGACAAAATCCAAGACCAAGAGCTCCGATATTAAGCTCATTACAAATATAACTAATTTGAGAATGATATCGAATAAATTCTTCGTTGGTTTGATGTAAGTTTGAGCATTTTGCTCCTGATAATTCTATTTGGCCACCAGGCTCCAGAGTAATATTTCTGTCATTTTTAGCATCAGATAAACCAATGATATTATCACCATCAAATATAGGACTCCACTGAAACTGATTAATAAGTATCTCAAAAACATCAACTATGCCTGATCTTTCTGAGTATTGAAGCGGACTCAATGACGCATTGTGGAATAAAAATTTTTCGTTTTCTGTGCCGATACTATAATCTTCGGGTGACTTTGAACCCGAGTGGAAATAATTAACTAAATCCAATTCTGTCGGGATTTGTGAATTTTGTTCTGTATTATTTTTCATGTATCATACTTTTGCAATAGCATTGTTATTTAATCTCACTAAAAAGTTGTCCGTTTGTGACTTGCAAGAATGAAGCAACAACTATTGCTGCGGTATCAGCACGAAGAACTCTTGACCCCAAAGACAGCCTTATAACATTTTGTAACTCTAAGACATTGTATCTCTCTTTATCAGAAAACCCACCCTCTGGTCCAATCAAAAAGGAAATATTTAATTCTTTTGCCCTACTCAATTCATTAATGGGATTTTTTGGATTAGATTTTTCATCACAAAAGACCAATATT